>OBWC01000089.1_pt1 | contig 107933 bp, 94 predicted proteins | sample 1501341 | NCBI WGS metagenome assembly OBWC01 (sample SAMEA2580033, study PRJEB22360) | human gut metagenome | biome: human gut; feature: human-associated habitat; material: faeces | place: Denmark | collected 2008/2010 | reverse complement strand
ATGACTTTAGGCTCAAAATCGCCGTTTCTGTCGCGTGGAACAGCGATTTCACACTCGCCATAATCGCTGATTATCGTCTTTTTCCCGTAACCATTCCGACTGTTTCCGGAGTTGTTCCCGGCTACGGAGTTCTTCTCGTAGCCAAGATGTTCGTCCATTTCTGCCTCGAGCATCTGCTCTATCGTCCCGGCAAACAGCTTTTTCAGTTTTGCCTGAATGTCCCCGGTGGCTCAGACCAACAAGTTGGTCTGACAGTCTGCCATCAGCAGCTTCACCAGTTCCATCTCTCGATCATCTAATCCGTGTGTTTTTTTCATGTGCAATACCTCACTTTCTGTGGGTATTATTGGCATTTACACGGTTCGGTATTCAGACTCATGGGATGTAAAGTTTTGATAAAACACATTAAGTTAGCATAGTATATAATAATCCCCTCCGCCTAGCGAAGGGGATTATTTGTATGCTCTGTGCTTTTCGAGATCTCCTCAGCCACCGGTCTATCCGCCGGACACCATTCAAATGCCGTGAGCTCATTCGGCAGTACCCACCGCATTTCCTCGTGAACGGAAAGCTGCGGCTCACCGGAAATGATCTCTGCCTCGATAAACACAAACGAAAGTTCTCCGCAAACACTGCGGCAGTACTCGCGAAGCGGCTTGATCTCGATATTCAGTTCCTCGCGGAGTTCGCGTGTAAGGCATTCAAACGGAGTTTCCCCCAGCTCTGTTTTTCCGCCGGGAAATTCCCACAGATGCGCGCAGGAGCCCTCTGCACGGCGGCAGATCAGTATTTTTCCATTGCGGCGAATTATCGCGGCTGTAACTTCTCTCATTATCCCACCACCAATTTATTAGTCTTTCTAAGGTACTTCGCCGGAATCGGCTCATGCAGTCTCCAGGTAATATTCATCGGCTTTGACCCGTTGACCGACAGAAAATCCGCAAGCCCAAGGAACGTATACAGCGCCGCGCCGAGCTTTCCGCTCTTGAATTCCCGAACGAACAGCAGTTCACGCACGCCCATGCTGCGGTGATTCATGTACCGCTGACCGGTCGTGCTGCTCTGCGACGTCGTGCTCTGGCTCTGCCAGTGGAACAGCACCTCGTTTATCGAGTAATCCTCGTACATCGTTGTCGGAGAGTAGTCCTTTTCCGCTTTGTTCAGCGTTACGAAATGCACGTCCGTTTTCTTGTCCAGGAGGTACTTCGTGCCCTCACGTACCGTGCCCGGCTTCATGAAATCCAGCGCCGCAAGTATCTGGTCGCGGGAGTAGGTGCAGTGCAGATCAAGCGGACACTCAAATCCCAAATCGACCGGAGCGTCCACGAAGTCGATACGGTCGTAATTGTAATACAGCACGTCTAGAATCTCACCAAGAAGCACCGGGCAGTCCGACAGCCTGCAGAATCCCTCCAGCATATCCGCAAAGCCGCATTCCTGCCACGTTTTCTGCCAGATCGTGAATTGCAGCATTGTCAGCATACGAAGCTGTAACGGTGAGAAATCGCCCTCATTGCGCTTTGAAATCTCCGGCAAATTATCCACCAGAAATTCGATCCACCTGCGCGAATCTATCGCGGAAATTCTCGGCAGCGCCTTTGTCACGATATCCTCCAGCGGTTCGGAGAAATCCTCCCTTGCGCCAGCCATTACGCACAGCCTTGAAAAGCTGAATTTTGTCGCGTAAATTGCAGAAATATCAAGGCTGTAACAGGTCAGAAAATTCTCCAAATTGAGCAATTTCCCGGTGTCCTCGGTGAACGTTGCGAGCTTCTGAACTATCGCATTTCTGTTTCCGAGAGAACGCTTGATATTGTCGAGAATATACTCCGCAGCCCTCTTTTCAAGCTGTAAATAACAGCCCTTCGGAAGCGCCACAAAGCCGTTCTTTATCTCGCCTTGAACCGAGCGCGAGCTGTCCGAAAGCAGCGCGCGGAACTTCTCCTCAAAGCGGTATTTCTTGTTCGCCTGCCCGATGAAATCAAGTACGGTCAGACATTCCTTGCCGTCGTACAAACGTAATCCACGGCCAAGCTGCTGCAAAAATACCGTCAGAGATTCCGTAGGACGCAGGAACATGATAGTGTTTATTGCCGGAATATCCACGCCCTCGTTAAACAGGTCAACCGTAAAAATAAACCGCAGTTCTCCGTCCGAAAGCCGCTTGCTTACGTTGCGGCGAAATTCGTTGTCGCTGTACGCAGTAAGGCACTCGGAGGCAATTCCGGCTTCGTTGAATTTATCAGACATATAGCGAGCGTGTTCCTTGCTGACGCAGAATCCCAGCCCTTTAACGCCGTCCATATCGGTGACGTATTTCCGGAGCTGTTTCAGTATCAGAAATACCCGCATATCGTTGCCGGTGTACACCTTTGAAAGCGCGGAACGCTCGTAACCTCCGCGGTTCCACTTTACGTCCGAGAGGTCAACGCTGTCTGAGATCCCGAAGTACTGGAAAGGGCACAGCAGTTTCCTGTCGATGGCTTCGGGGAGCCGGATTTCAGCGGCGATTCTGTTGTCGAACCAGCGAAGAATATTCTCGCCGTCCATACGTTCAGGCGTTGCGGTTAGTCCCAGCAAAATACGCGGCTTGAAGTAATTCAGAAGCTGCTGATATGTAGGTGCAGCGGCATGGTGGAACTCGTCCACAATGATGAAATCGTAGAAATCCTCGCTGACAGCTTCAGTAAGCGCGCGGGAGTTCAGAGTCTGCACCGAAACAAACAGATTATCCAGCGAATCCGGACGATGTTCGCCAACGAACAGTTCGCCGAAATTCGGGTCGTGAAGTACCCCGCGGAAGCATTTTATGCTCTGTTCAAGGATCTCCTTACGGTGCGCTACGAACAGCAGGCGGCAGGGCTTACCTGCGTTTTCGCTGCGGAATCTGCGATAATCAAACGCGGAAATTACAGTTTTGCCTGTACCGGTCGCGGCAACGACAAGATTACGAAAATGCCCGCGGATATCGCGCTCGGCTTTCAGGCGGTCGAGTATCTCCTGCTGATAGTGATAGGGGTTGATGTCAAAGAGGTAATCCGCCGTTTCACCACTGTATTTTTCGGCTGAAAGCGCCTGCGACAGCTTCTGCACATCGTTCTCGGAATAGGGTGCAAATTCGTGGCTGTTCCAGTAGCTTTCAAAGGTAGCGCTGATTTTGTCGAGGGTGGAGGGCTGGTCGTGCGCGGTGATTTTTAGGTTCCATTCAAGACCGCTTGAAATAGCGGCATTAGAGAGATTTGACGAGCCGACATAAGCAGTGCTGAATCCGGTCTCACGCCAGAAGACATAGGCTTTCGCGTGGAGCCTTGTGCGCTTGGTATCGTAGGAAATCCGTATATCCGTATTCGGGAGTTTTCGCAGTTCTTCGACTGCTTTAACATCGGTCGCACCCATGTATGAGGTCGTGATCACGCGCAGCTTTCCGCCTCGCTGTGTGAACTCCGAAAGTTCGTCGATGATGAGCCGCAGACCGCTCCACTTCACGAATGAAACCAGCATATCCACGCGGTCAGTGGACTGTATTTCCTTTTTAAGTTCGCTCATCATACTCGGCTCGTGGATAGAGCCGGTGAACAGGGAGCTTGCCGCGAGGGAGGTTTCCGGGCGTACCGGAGAAAACTCGCCGGTTACAACGGTGAGCGTGTTCTTCTTTTCGGCTACTGCAAGGAGCTGTTCGGCGCGTTCGGCAACGGACATTCCGTCAAAATCGCTGTCTCCGGTAACATCGGCTATGGCTGAAACTATCCTGTTCGCAAGCGAAAGCTGCCCCGAAATATCATCGGAGCTAACCTGACGAAGCCCTTTTTCCACCAGTTCGCTGATATAGTGCGAAAGTATCTGCGGAGCCTCGGCGCCGTCCAGTTTTCCGGTGCTTGTTACGATATCGTCAGAGCACTCCAGCTCACGGTCGAGAGATTTGTTGATTACCTGCTCGTATAATCCACGTTTCAGCATGATTTCCACCCCTTATCTTTGATAATCATTGTACCACAAACTGACTATATGTGTCAAGGTGAATATGGTATCATTTTTGAAACAGATTTTTGTTGTCAATATCAATTTGTACATTGACATATTATCTCCATGTAGCTATAATATCAGCTATCCGTTTATAACGGCACACAGAAATTTCCCCGAAGCGTAATTGCTTCGGGGATTTTTTGTGCCCGGGAGAGGAGAAGAAGTATGTTCAACAATCAGCGTTATGTCACAAGAGGCATAACAAACACCGTGCCGCTCGTCACTCAGATAATACTCTGGGACTGCATTGACAGCATGAAAGTCGAGCGAAAAGATTACCTGCAAGTCTTTAAGCTCATAGCGAACGGCGCAAATCAGCAGGTAACGCACAGTCAGGAAGAACCAGCCTATGAGCGAACTTTTACATTCCCAACTGACAATCCAATCACAGCAAAAATCTTCGTCATAGACGACGAAACCCATTCCACTATGCTTTTGGCAGAAGAATATTGACTTAGGAGGACTACACCATGGACAACACCGAAAATACACGCCCCGTTTGCAGTTGCTGCGGAGCAACGATTGAAACCGATGACTACTACACATTTGAAGGCAGCATTTTATGCGATGACTGCTACCACAGCGAGACAGTCGTTTGCGAGCATTGCGGTGACAGAATCTGGGCTGACGACAATGCAGGCTCAGACAGTATGCCACTTTGCAATTCATGCTACGATGATTACTACACGACCTGTGAATGTTGCGGCAGAATCATTCATCGGGACTATGCTAACTACGATGATGAAGACGATTACGCCTATTGCGACAGGTGCTATGAGGAACGTCAAAACAGTTATATTCACGAGTACAATTACAAACCCGCCCCGATATTTTATGGCGACAGCAAGCGCTATTTCGGCGTGGAACTTGAAATCGACGAGGGCGGCAAGAACAGCGACAACGCTGATACGCTTCTGGGTATCGGCAACAGGGTTGCGGAGCATATCTACATAAAATCTGACGGAAGTCTGTCGGACGGAATGGAAATTGTAACTCACCCCATGTCACTTCGTTATCACAAGGACAAAATGCCCTGGGCAGAAATCATGCGTTCTGCAATTCGCATGGACTACCGCAGCCACAAAACCTCGACTTGCGGATTACACATTCACGTCAACAGAACAGCATTTGGAGCAACCCGGGAAGCGCAGGACGAGTGCGTTTCCCGGGTTCTATATTTTGTGGAACACCACCGGCTGGAGCTGCTGAAATTCAGCCGCAGAACCGAGTACCAGATGAACCGCTGGGCAGCAAGATATGGCTACAAGAACAGTCCGAAAGAAATTCTGGAGGACGCAAAGAAAGGCTGTAACGGTCGCTATGCTTGCGTAAACATCACGAACTACCACACCATTGAATTTCGTATGTTCCGCGGCACGCTGAAATACAATACGCTGATTGCAACTCTGGAACTCGTGGACAAGATTTGTGAGCTTGCAACAGATCTCACAGATTCTGAACTGAAATCTGTAAGCTGGTCAGACTTCGTAGGCTCGCTTGATGACAGTACCGAGCCCGAACTTATTACATACCTGAAAGAGCGCCAGCTCTACATAAATACGCCAATCACCAGTGAGGAGGACGATTAATATGTGTGCAATTTTCGGCTTGATAGACTACAACCATACCCTTAATGCGAAGCAGCGAGAGAAGCTGCTTCGTGTGCTTTCCGAGGAGTGCGAGGAGCGAGGAACCGATGCTACTGGTTACGCATTCAACCACAATGGCAAACTCACAATTTACAAGCGTCCGTATGCTGCTCACAAAGTGCACCTGCGCTTGCACGATGATTCCAATGTCATAATGGGACACACCCGAATGGCAACGCAGGGCAACAAGCTTGATAACCGTAATAACCATCCGTTCCCCGGCAAGGTTGGAAATACGAGCTTCGCTCTAGCGCACAACGGAGTGCTTCACAATGACGTCAGACTTCGCAAGCAGATGTCGCTGCCGAATACTCCAGTCAAGACGGATAGCTACATAGCTGTGCAGCTTCTGGAACAGCAGAAATCCCTCGACATACAGTCCATCTCCGAGATGGCTGAGCTTGTCGAGGGCTCTTTTGTGTTTACCGTGCTTGATGACAAGAATAACATCTATTTCGTCAAGGGCGATAATCCACTTGCATTGTACCATTACGAAACCTGCGGACTGTACGTCTACGCCAGCACGGAAGCAATCCTCGACCGTGCACTGATGAGATTAGGAATCCTCAGTATTGATCACCAGAAAATCGACACGACCTGCGGTGATATCCTGAAAATCGACAGTTCCGGAGCAATGGAGCACGGAATATTCGACACCACAAATCTGATGGTGTACGATTATCGCTATTTCCGCCGTGACTGGTGGAACGTCCCCGAAACCTGCACGTCAGAACCGCAGGACGTAAGGCAGCTGAAAGACTTCGCAAGCTCTATCGGCGTATCCCGGGAGGACATTGACCTGCTCCTGAGCTACGGCTATTTCGTGGAGGAAATTGAAGAAATGCTGTATCAGCCAGGAGTTATCGAAGAAGCATTGTGCGAAATTCTGAATGAATGCGCCTACGATTATTGCGGTGAATTCTGATGAAGAATTTCGTATTCGGATATGCACGAGTTTCAACGGAACAGCAGAACCTCGATCGCCAGCTTGATATGCTCCAGAAATACGGCGTGGATTTCATCTACAACGAGAAGATGACCGGCACAAAGCGCAACCGCCCGGAGCTTGAAAAGCTCCTCGAACGTCTGACAGAGGGAGACACGGTAGTCGTGGAATCCCTCTCCAGGCTTGGCAGGAGTACAAAAGATCTGATTTGGCTCATGGAAACTTTCAACGCGAAAGACGTGAACCTTGTATCTCTGAAAGAATCCATCGACACCACGACTAGCACAGGAAAGCTGCTTTTCACGCTGATGTCAGCACTGGCACAGTTTGAGCGTGATGTTCTGGCAGACAGAACCAGGGAGGGCTTAGCCGCCGCTCGTGCCCGCGGAAGAAAAGGCGGTCGCAAGCCCATAGATAGCGATGCTGTTCGGAAGGCGGTGAAGCTCTACAAGACTGGTCAGTACACTGTCAGTGAGATAACTGAATTGACAGGAGTTAAGAAAACCACGCTTTATAAGAATCTGCGATGATAGCAGATAAAAAATAATTCTGCCATGCGGTAGGATTATTTTTTGCTATCTTACATTTATACATTGACAAAATTATTATGATATGTTATCATATATTTGAGCCTTCTATGAATACTATTATTTTTATAGACTTCCGTAATTAAAAAACGGAGGTGAGCTTATGAGCATTGATTTTGTAATGATGATATGTGCAATTGTGTCTGCAATTTTTGCAGTTTTAAGCTACTATAAAAATTAATTAACTTCAACTAAGCCTTTTCCTGACGTAAGTCTATTTGCAATGTAAAGCAGTGCTTAGGAGATGGCTCATCCTTTGATCATCAAGCTTCCGTTAAACGGTGCTTTTCCGAACATAGATTCCCGAACGGCTTTCCGAACGAAAATACCCCCGAAATCACGCAGATTCCGGGGGCTTTCTATGTGTTCTTTAAACGTTCGTTTTCTGAACGCCAAAGCCAGGGCTGATCCCATAAATTATAAAGCCAACAGCCCTATGAGTTTTTTATTGACAAATGATAGCCAGGCACAGAACAGTGAAAGCTGTTGAGCGCCTGGCTGAATTTATCTTTTGTTCTTTTTTATCAGTTGACGAGGTTCGTTAGTATATCCGGCGATATAGTCGATACTCACATTGTAGAACTCTGCAAGGGCGATCACACGGTCAAAGGGAATAATGATCTTTCCGCTCTCATATTTGCCATAGTGCTGCTGTGAGGTTCCTATGACTTCGGCGACCTGAGCCTGCGTCATGTCATGATCTTCACGCAGGTCTTTCAGCCTTGAGTAGTACTTCTGCATGGCAACACTCCCCTTTCTGAAAATATTTTACCATGTAAGCAGTTGGCTTACATGACTTTAAGTGCTATATGACTTATCAGGAACACTGTCTTTATGTACAATTCTTGTATATATAATTTGTGAGTATATACAAAAATTATTTAATTCGAAATAAATCGGTTGGCATTAAGTTTGTTATGACTTATAATATATATGAAATTAAGTCTTATATGACTTAGAAAGGAGAATGCTGTATGTTTGAGTTGACTAAGGATTTGCTGGACAAAATAGGCAGAGCAATAATGCCTGACGCTGAGCTCGTTCCTGTAGGTCCGCACTTTGAGGCGTCATGCGCTGCTTGCACCGGAACATGCAAGAATGGCTGTCAGGGTGCTTGTAAAGGCAGCTGTAAAAGTGGATGCACCAGAACGTGCAAAGGAAACAGCAGATAATCTTTTGGGATTGATGTATCAATACGTCAATCCCGAATTACTATAAGGAGAAAATATGAAATACCAGACCCCGGAAAGAAAAATCAAAACTATCACCATTACTCTGACCCAATCCTGCAATTTAAAATGCAGCTACTGCTACGAGAATAATAAATCACCTAAAGTAATGACATTCAATGTTGCGCAGCAGATCATTGATAAAGAGCTGCAAAACAAGGATAAATATACTGGATTTGAAATCGACCTGTTTGGCGGAGAGCCGTTCTTACAGTTTGAATTAATAAAACAAATTACAGACTATGCTTGTCAGAAACTTAATGATTTTCCGCATACAATATTTCTTACAACCAACGGGACTCTTGTGCATGGCGATGTTCAGAAGTGGCTTATTGATCATAAAGATTGTGTTATATGCGGATTAAGCCTTGACGGAACCAGGGAAATGCATAATACCAACAGGTCAAACTCCTTTGATTCTATTGACATAGATTTCTTCGCTGAGAATTATCCTATGCAGGATATCAAAATGACTATATCCAGAGAAACACTTCCCACAATGGCTGAAGGCGTAATATACGCTCACAAAAGAGGATTCGAGGTATCATGTAATCTGGCTTATGGCATTGATTGGTCTGATCCGGATAATGTTGCGATTCTTGACAGGGAATTACATAAGCTTATTGATTTTTATATAGCAAATCCACAAATCAATCCCTGCTCAATGCTATCGATGGGAATAACGAATGTGCTGCTTGAAGACAAACGACCGCATCGTCATTGCGGCGCAGGTATTGAGATGACAGCTTATGATGTTGACGGTCGCAGCTATCCGTGTCAGTTCTTCATGCCTCTTTCGGTCGGAGAGGAAAAAGCCTCAAAGGCTAAGGATTTAAAATTTTACGAGGATTTTATTCCTTCGGATCTTGCCGATGAGAAGTGCAGGGACTGTGTAATAAACAGGTGCTGTCCGAATTGTTATGGTTCGAATTATGCCTCTACGGGTAATATATATCACAGGGATATTAATATGTGTAGGCTTACCAAAATAATGGTCAAGGCCTGCAGTTATTTCTATGCAATGCAGTGGCAGAACGGTCAGTTAAATGTGGAAGGCAACGAATTACAGAGTATGCTTAAGAGCATTGAGGTCATTCAAAAGGAACTCGTAATATCATGAAAGATTATTACAGGATACTGGAGATCAGCCCGTCAGCTTCAGTTGAGGTGATCAAGGCGTCTTACAGAGCGCTTGCGAAAAAATATCACCCAGACACACAAGCCAGTTCGAACATGGAAAAAACAATGGCTGATATTAATGAGGCTTATGAAACCTTGTCTAACCCTCAGAGCAGGAAAGAGTATGACCAACAGTACAGCCGTTTTATTAACAGCGCAAAATCGTGTGAAAAAAAGGTTTCAGGAAATGACGCTGGCTCTCAGCTTAATAAGACTACAACATCCGAAAAAAGCAGCAATGAGCCCGACAGCAGACATGGCTTTTTTTCGTTCGTGAAAAAAGTCGGCAGTGCGATCGTTGAAGATTATACCCAGACGTGTGAGCGGCGTAACAGAGAAATCGAAAATGCGTATATTCGTGCTCAAAGGCTTCCTGATGACAGATTGATTTATTGCTTCCGTACATCTGGCGGTGCTGAAAAAATTGGTTATGCCAGAGAGCTGGAACACAGGGATTATCTGTATCTGGACAGCGATGGCGTATATCAGGCTACTTATAAGTACAAAAATTTCAGGTACTGAGAAATTCCACGCATATCCCCACCAGTAAGAGCATTTTCACAGCAAAAGAAATTGATTTAGGGACACTGACCGCATAACAAATAACCTCCACGGTTTCGGCTGTGGAGGTTTTCGGTTTCTGAACGCACCAACAGTATAGTAATTATAATTACTGGAGGTGTTCAAATGGAACATGACGGCTATCAGGAACTCGCAAATGCAATAGTGATCCGTGCGGCAAAGGATTATCGCATACTATTACGGTTTCACCAAAAACACCCTGATAATGCGATAGCAGGAAGCAAGATCAGAGAACTGGAACGCGACGTACATACTTCATTCTTTCAGAGCCTGACCACTCTTGACGTTGACAGGATTTTTTCTGAAATCAGAGCGAAATTTGAATAACACTGTGCCCCTGCCGGATAAGGCAGGGGCTTTGGCGTTAATTACTTCACAAGCACGATTTTCTTATCGGCGCCTTTTTCAAAAGGCATATCAGTACATCCGTTCGATAGTATTGTTCTTTTATATGGTGAACATTCACTTTTGTCAAGTGAATAAAGTGAATTTTAGTGAATATTCAGTCGAAACCAGGGAATGTTGTGATTATTATATTATGATTATCAAGACTAATTATAGTTTAAATACTGCATTTTCTGATGTGATTTCATCAAAAACCGGGTAAATCAGTCTAAGAACGCGTTCAGCCTGTTTCAGAGTTTTTCAAGAAAGTGTAATAAAAAATAATTATACTAACTATTAAATAACAGGGCGGATGCCCTGTTATTTTTTAAGGGGGAGGGGAAGAAATCTCACTCACTTCGTTCGTTCGATTTCCCCCTCCCCCTTAACCCCCACCCCGTAAAGGGACTACGCTTACTGGCAAGATTATTTTGCTTTACATATACACATATACATATGATGCTAGCTTTTGGTAAATCAGGAGAATGTGCGACAGGGATAAACCTGTCGCACATTTTTGTGTTGATATGATAGTCTGAATGGGGAGGGACAGAAATCTCATTCACTGCGTTCATTCGATTTTCCCTCCCCATTGACCCCTCCGGATCATTTGTATGATTGTTCTGGTGGGATATCGTCTGAGGGTTTTACCAATATAATACTTCTGATATAATAATTAAGTCATCCGACAGGAGGAATCCTGTCGGATGACTGTGTCTTATTTTGGGGATTCTTCCTTGTTATCGGGTTTATACAGTGGGATCTGTGATTCATAAAATTCTTTAATTGAATCGAGCTTTTCTTTTAATATTGCATACATTTCATCGTTGGTGTGAAACGGAAAAGCAGATGTAGAAGTTTTTGGAAACAAAGTCGGATATAATTCCTTCGAATCAATAAAACCACGTACATATTTTTCCCTTTGAAACTGGTCTATTAATGCTGACATAGAAACTCCCCGGAGAAAACGTTCTATATTCATGATACCAAGGCAATCCTTATTCATGTCAGCAGCCAGGTCGAAGGCAAAATTCATCATAGATTCATTAAATATCTTATACAAATCATTTTCGCTGACAGCATGGTCTTTCTGGATATTAGCGATCTCATCAAGAAAATGCTTCCTTGTCAGATACCTTGTTTTTACATTAATTGCCTTTACTATATAAACATGATCATACACCAACTTTTTAAAATTTTCAGCTTCTTCAAAGGTTTTCTGCGCTTCATCAATTTTACCTGCCAACAGCTGCTGATTCGCCAGCTGATACAGTAACATGAGCCTGTTGTCGTCAGAATAAATAGTATAATTATGAACAAGATCGTCCATGATTTGGGATAGCGCGCAAAGGTAGTCCGTATTTTGGATATCGGTATTGAAGAACAGTGCAGATATATAAAAGACAGCTGAATAATAGATCACTTTCTTATATAGCTTCAGATCAATGAATATATCAGGGAGGGTTTCAAGATCGTCTTCTAACAGATGCTGTTTCATCACGGAATGCATATGAGTAGACTCCAGCGTTCCGGTCTGCAGTTCGCTTAACATTGCTTCGATCATAACAAAGTTCGTTACATCAGGCTGTCCCAATACGTTTTTATTGATATTTCCTGCTGAAGAATAGCTTTGGATAATGCTTATCAGGTTATTTATAATATTGCTTTTGACAGGCGTTTCTTTATCATGCCTCATGTTGGAGATCTCAGAAACTGCCGAATAATTAATGTCTGCTTGTGTCAGCCAACTTTTGATAAGAAAAGAGTCATATATCGTCTTAATCTTAAAGTGTCTTTCTACAAGGTTTTTATAAGCTTCCTGATCATTACTCTGCAGCAACAGACAGATGTATGCATTGTTGTTCTTTTCAGCTGTATCAGTGATATTCACGCTTTCAGGATTTTTTTCAAGAGTTTCCCTTATGCTCTTCAGACAGGCGTTATTGGGGTATTGAGATTCAAGGAAGTAAAGAAGCTCCCATTTGAACGCCAGTGCTTCCATGTCATCAAAGACAAAATTGCATTCCAGACTGAAAATCAAACCAAGATTATTACAATTATCGAATGCATTATATCCGGCAATATATGTATATACATCACTCATAGCACTTAAATAGTCGGTGGTTTTATATTCATTACGGTGTTGGAATAAAAATAAAAGAATACTATGCGAGAAAAATAGATATTCTTCCTGATATTCGTTGTTTCGCAATACTACAGCGTGATGCCTGGTCATTTCCTGTATCATAATATCACTGACACCCGGAAACAGTCTTTTGATCTGCTTTACAGTCACATACCATGGAAATTGTAGCATATAAGAGATAAAGCAGAGCAGTTTAAGCATTTCCTCCGGCAATGTATAATCACTGTACAGTAATTGAAGATGCTGATTAATGGTCAGTAATTCTTTCCTGACTTCATTCTTCCTTATACTGCGCTGTTTAAATTCTATACTTTGTTTCGCATATAGCTCATTGAGATACTGAATTCCCTGCTGCGTAAAAATCGAATCAAGGTGATGATCAGATTTGACAATTGCCCTGGTCAGCAGAACGATGTGCATTGTATTGTAATTGGCAGTCTGCATGATATTGTTCAGATTATTTGAATTCAGAAGCTCTTCCTGTTTCTTTTCATCGGCAGTCTGGCTTTTTACAAGATCCCTGATATCATTAATATCCATTGGACCGATCTCAATAGCATAATCCGCTTTATAGCGGCTTTCTATAATGACATCGAAGTTCCCTTCTTTCAGAAGTTCCATGTAGTTCGAGTCAAATGCGCCTTTATCAGCGTTTTCGATAATGACAAGAGTACTTTTAGCCGTATTCTTCTTAACAGAAAGAGATCTTATAGTATCAAAAGTTCTGAAAGAAACGTCTTTGTACTCTATGATGTCATTTATTGATTTCTCAATACTGGTATCGTACTTGACAAATACGATTTTATTGTACAGCTCCCTGTGGTCTAAGGCAAATTTATATATCAACTCAGTCTTGCCGATTCCCGGTTCTCCGGATATAACTGCGATCCTGTCATTGTTAAGCTTGTCATTTATGCAGGACAATTCAGCGTTACGTCCTATGAAGCCGGTTATGTTATCTTCCCTCAGGCTGGCTTTCCTTATCAGCGATACCTTTTCATCGCCCAGGAGGTGAAACATCAGGGCATTTGACAGCATTTCGCAGATGCATTCGATATAACCGTTTCTGTCAAAGTCGTATATACGTGAAAAGATAGCCTCCAGGGTGTTCTTGTAGCCTTTTGAGTATATAGCGTTCATATCCTCGTATATCGTTTTGCCAACGTCATATTTTACAGTTGAAGCCTTTTCGGATATCTGCGTCTCAAGAAAATTCTTTACTCCATCCAGATAATCCTTACGGGTCTCAGGATCCTTCAGCCTGGAGTAAAAAGTGGATTCGCCAAAGCTTTTCCTGACTTTTGAGCTGAGCATCTGTGGAGCAGCGGATTCAGAAGCTGTTTTTCCATCGGCAGTAAGGAACACCCTGGAAAATTCATTGCAGGAGAATGATCTTTCATCTGGGACAGAAGTCTGCTTATTACCTGGAGCATTATCATCATCGTCCCCGATGGGTTCATCATCTTTATAATGCAGTCTGCCATATATCGTTCTGACCAGCTCCTCAAAAAGAACCGGCTCCTTTTCTTTTACAGATTTACCCTCTTCAGCCTTTTTGTTGCACCCGTTTATCGCCTTAGCCATAGAAAAAAACTCCCCCAAAAATTTTTTTTAAAATTTTATCACCTCGATTATACCACAAAAATGACTATACATCAACCAACTGTCTTACGTGTGCCTATTTTTAAAAACAGGTAAGAGTTCCTGCAGCGGTTTTCAAAACCTGCTACACTGTAAGCACACCGGACGACCGGTGAATAAAAATCAAGGAGGTGCTACTATGGCATCAAATCACCAAGCTCCTTTTGAGAATTTATACAAGCCACCGGATGGAAAAATTGATGTTCCGGAGTTCGTGAATTATCTGAAGGAGAATACCCCATACCTTGTTTCAAATGGTAATTTGTATTTATGGAATCAGGACCATCGTTGTTTCTTACTGATGAGAAGAATGGATATCCCACCATGGATAATATCGAAGATCGATAAGTCAGTGAGCGTACCGTCTTCGGCGATAAACGAAGTAACCAAACATCTGATATGGGCTCCTGAAAGACAGAAGGACCTTGAAACCCTGCGTCAGAATTCACAGTTCTATATAAACGCGAACAACGGGGTCATTGACATCAGGGACGGAAAGTTCTGCACCAATGAGGAGGCTGAAAAGCTGGCGCTGAACAGCGGTTTCACGTATCAGCTGGATTTCAGCTATAACAGCGAAGCAAAGATGGAGCAGGCGCAGGCGTTCCAGAAGTTCGTTGAAACTTCGCTCGACTCCGGTTCCGATCCGGACAAGCTGAATCTTTTGCTGGAGATTATCGGAATATGTATTTCGTCCGTTATGATCGCGAGGAAGTTCTACTTTTTCGTAGGAGCCACCAAGAGCTGCAAGTCCGTTATAGCCGACCTGATACAGTCTGTGGTATTTCCGGAGACAAGCGTTACGGCATTCGGACTGAACCAGCTCGGAGCCAGATTCAACACGCAGCACCTTGAATATTCCAGAATAAATATCTGCCGTGAGCTTACGGCAGGAAAACTGACCGGAACGGATATCCTGAAAATGCTGGTGTCCGATGAACCGCTGTTCGTTGAGGGCAAGGGAAAAGAGGGGTATGTCGCGCATATCCACACCAAGCTGCTGACCTGCGCCAATCAGATGCCGCTCTTCGGCGAGATGGACGCAGCAGGAAACCAGTCCATGACAGACCGCATGGTCGTTCTGAGGTTCAACCACACGATAAGCGAGAATGAAATGGACAGGCACCTTCCGGAAAAGCTCCACAAGGAACGCGATATCATCTTCTCGCTTGCCGTGAAGGCTCTCATGGAGCTTCACGGGAGGGATTATATCTTCACAGCACCGTCAGACACCCGGGAGCTCATGCAATCGTATCTGCATGAGAGCCGTTCGCTTGCGCTGTTTATTGAGGAGCGGTGCCAGATGAGCGGGGAGGTACATATCTCCGTATTCATCGAAGTTTATAAAAAATTCTGTACGGAAAACGCGCTAGTTTCGTACAAGAATAACGAGGTGAGCGCGTATATTGCAAACTGTTTCCCTGCGGTACGCAAGGAGAAGTTCCGCATTGACGGCAAATATCTCTGGGGCTGGAGAGGAATAAGTCTCTCAGCAGATGGTAACCTCTAAAAACCTCCTTCACGGCAGATTTCTATGACTTATATCATCTGCTTCGTTGTCAAACCTTGAAATACATCAAGTATTCCTGCGGTTTGACGCCTAGCATCTGATATAAGTCATGTACGAAATCTGCTCGTGTCCCGGTTTTTAGAGGTTACCAGATACAATTAATAACAAGGAGGAAAAACAATGAGTGAAATACCAGACAGCAAGATTACGAAAGGTAATATATTACCTGACAATAACGCTAAGACTTCTGCGCTTTCGGTCAAGGTTACGCAATTACAGGATGAGTTCATAAAAGAGCAGGCTGCCAAGAGAAATATGAATTGTTCCGAGTATATTCGTGTTCTGCTATTTGACCCAAAACGTCAGGATATCGTCATTGAGAGAGGAAGTGATATTTTCGTTAAGCTTGCTGAAATATATGATCTGCTGGTGGACATAAAGCAGAAATTCAGCGTAAAGGATCAGGATTTTGGCCAACTTAACGGTATACTGTGTGAGATACGCAGTAAACTTGATTCCATAAGCCAGACATTTGAGAAAATGAACGGGGATATATCGTTCATTTTCAACTCCATCGAAGCTGTCAAAAATGGATCTGATTCCGAAGATGAAGAAGATGACACCGTATACGTTGAAGACGACATCAGTGACGGCGACATTCAGGAAGGCGATAACGACTGATGGCAGTATGTATATTTATTAACAACACGGATAAATCACTGGACAGTCTTGATAAGGCTGATAAGTACATCAGCCACCCGTCCAAAATTGCCCCAAGGGGTATAGTGGGTTCTGGCTGTCCACCGGACCAGTGGGCAAGTTCTAACAGGGCCCTGAAGCGGTTCTGGCATGCTGCGAAGAAAAAGCAGCTCCGGCATATCGTCATCGGGTTTGCCCCGAATGACAACGTAGACAATGATAAAGCGGCTCGTATCGCCCTCATGATCGCACGGCTTTTTAAAGGGTATTATGTCAAGTGTGCAGTACACAACAACACTCTGCACCTGCACATTCATATTATTGTCGGGAATACCTCGTATATCACAGGTAAACAGCTGGATATGTCAAAGACAGACCTGTACAGATTCAAGGCAGAATGCACGAAGATACTCAGGGCAAACGGGCTTTATGGCATTCGTATGAGGCACGGCAGGATCGACAGTTTTCCTGATGGCGTAACGGATTCCGAACTGATGGAGATACCGGACGAATGGTATGTCGAAAACCCCGGTGACGCGATTTGTGAGTCTGTGGAACCCACGTATACCTCTGATGCCAGTGTGAGAGGTTATACCGGTTATCCGCAGTACAGAACGTATAACAACTTCTATATCACCAACAACTACTTCGAACAGCCGGGTGATTACAATATCACCCACAGCCGCAGCAGGCAGGCGCAGCGTAAACCGGTATCCATTGCTCCGGGGCATGGACCGAATCCGGAATACTGGAAGAATGCGCCCCCTACAACTGAAAGTCAGCTGTTGCCGGAAGCACAGACCACGGCTCCCGACGACCGCTTTGAATCTGTTATTGATATCGATTCGGGAGGATTTTTCGATAAACCTGTACAGGCTCCGCCTCCACCACAGCCCGTATTGACCGAGGTCAGGGACGGCGTCAGTGTGTTATTGTGTCAATACTTTCAGGACAGGGATCAGGCGATGGCGTGGATAATGAGCCAGCCGGTCATCAACGAACGTATCAGATTTTATATTGACGGGATCCTTGTTCCGTTCACGAATGGAGATCGCATCTTTCCGTTCATACCAATATGATTTTTATGGACCGTCCGGACCTTACGGACCAGGGGAGGTACGCATATGGATTCAAGAGCGCCACCGGAAAAGCTCCGGTACACAGTGATATATTATACCTGTGAAGCAGTAAAATCTGCAGATCAATTACAGGAGGTCATCAACATGGCAGACAATGAGAAATTTACCATCGACCGCTCCGACCTGACGAGCGGCAACTACGACACAGCAGAACAGACCACGGTCATGACTGATGGCGAGGCTCCGGTCTCGCCGCCGGAAACGGTCATAGCGATAATCCTCGCAGGACTTATCCGCAGCGGTGCGGTTTCGTGAGCGGCTGCTTTTCCCGGAAAGGAGGTGAAACACCGTGAGAAAGGCTGCTTTATACGCCCGATTTTCCCAGAGAAACGCTGAATATAACAAAATCGACCCGTTCAAACGAGGGAACTCACGGGTCTGATTTTGTTACGCTTCGCTATATTCAGCGTTTCCCTGGCAACAACCAGCGTGACGAGAGTATTGACGCGCAGGAACGCGCCATTCGTAAGTACGCAGAGGAGAACGACATTGAGATCGTCGAGGAGTACATCGACCGTTCCAGAACCGGCACGAACACCGACCGTGAGGAATTCCAGCGAATGCTGAACGATTCGCGTTACGGGCTGTTTGACCTGGTGATAGTCCACAAGCTGGACAGATTCGCCCGGAACCGCTACGACAGCGCCGTCAGCCGGAAGATACTCAGGGACAACGGCGTGGAGCTGTATTCTGTCATCGAGAAATTCGATAATACGCCTGAGAGCATAATCCTCGAGGGTCTGATGGAAACGCTGAACGAGTACTACTCCGCGAATCTGTCCCGCGAGGTCATGAAAGGCATGAGGGAAAACGCCCTGCAATGCAGGTATACCGGAGGTTACGTCCCGCTGGGGTACAGGGTGGACGATACAGGGCACTTCCGGATAAACGAGGAGGAAGCTGAGGTAGTGCGCCGTATCTTTTCCGGGACGATACAGGGCATGAGTTACCGGGAGCTTCAGCAGGAGTTCAACGAGAAAGGCATACGCACGCGGACGGGAAAGCTGTTCGGCAAGAACTCGCTGTATTCCATTCTCACCAACGAGAAGTACATAGGCGTTTACGTCTATAATCGGGCGGTATCCAAGGACAGCCGCGGTAAACGAAACAACCACCGCAGCAAAGCCGGACGACCAGATAATACGCATTGATAATGGTATTCCCGCGATAGTGACCCGGGAGGAATTCCAGGCGGTGCAGGAGCTGCTGAAAAAGCGCCGCAGATCCCGACGTGGGCGAACGGATACCGAGAACGTATACCTGCTCACCGGCAAGGTTTACTGCGGTATCTGCGGCGGTAAGTACTGCGGGAACAGTCAGTACAGCGGTCGTAAGAAAACGCTGTACTACTGCTACCGCTGCAACGTCCGTTCGCGCAGGGGCGGTATCGGCTGCTCCAACCGCGAGATAAGCCGGAACTGCCTTAAGAAGTACGTCCTGCGGTTACTGGCGGATATCCTGTTCGACAAGGACAGACTCCCGGCGGTAATTGAGGAGTACAACCGCGCCGTTATCCAGGCGGAAAGCTCCGTTGAGAGCGACAGAAAGCGGCTGAAAAAGTCGATAAAGTCCCTGGAGAACGAGGTCGGGAACATCATCAGCGTTATCGCAAGGACAGGTTCAGAGAGCCTTACGGCGGCTCTGGACGGAAAGGAGAAGGAGCTTTCGGAGCTGCGGGCGCAGCTTTCCGAGATTGAGCGCAGAAGCGCCAGGGTCGATATTGACGAGGAGCAGATAAAACGCGCCTTCGATTACGGCAGGGAGCTGCTGCTCTCCGGAAAGATACCGCGACTGCGGCAGCTCATCGAGCTTTACGTTGAGCGCGTGGAGATACTACCGGACAGCGTGAGCGTTACGCTGAACATCCTGCGCGGATTGCAGGCAAACGAGAGCGGCGCGGCTCTGGACAGGCTCAATCGGACTTATCCGGAGGCGCTCAAAATAACCCGGAAAGCGGACAGGGAGGAGGTCGTTTCCGCTTCCGGAGAATAACGACGAAACCCGGGGATTTCTCTCCGGGTTTATTTTTTACCGGAAATCCGTAATAACTTTCGGATATTCTGACTTTATTTGCTCTGAAGAGAAAAATGACCGCCGGAGCATTGCGCCGGCGGCCGTATCAGTGTTGAATCTTACTCGGCAGGTTCGAGATACTTGCTGCGTAAGGTCGCTATTTCATCGTCTGTGATATTGAGCTTGGCTTTGAGGAATTCCAGCATGGAGCCGTTTTCAGACTCTGCGCGGTCGAACAGATTTTCCATCAGCTGACGGGAAACTCCTGTAAGCATTGCAACACCTTCTATTTCGTCCTGATCGTCCGTAAGCTCTGCTGCCTTGGACTTCATATATTCAATGGACTTTGCGTTGAACTGGTTTGTAAGTTCAAAGTCATCGAGAACTGTTTCCTTGTCAACTCCAAGCAGGGTAAGTGCAATAACCGCCGCCGTGCCGGCTCTGTCCTTGCCACCGGTGCAGTGCCAGAGGATAGCGCCGTCATCGTGCGCAAGGAGCTTGTCCACGAATTCGCGATATCCCTTAAGCGCGGTTTCGTTATCAAACATACTTGTGTACATCGTATCGGAAAGTATCCCCGCGCGGTACATTTCCAGAAGAGAAGCTGCAGGATTATCGCTGTTCTGGGAATACACTCCCGTCATTGCGGCAGCGGAGTCATCGCCGCTTTCGTCAAGGATACGCACGCGCTCATTCGTTGCGCCCTCGATATCCGGGTCGGGCGCGGAAGCTATCTCATCGGTAGTGCGCAGGTCGATGACCTCTGTCACGTTATATACATCATGGAGCTTCTGGATATCCGCTTCCGAGCCGCCGGCGAGCTTTGCAGTCCTCAGCAGGACATCGCACTTGACGCGCATTCCGTCGGTCGTGAGATATCCGCCGAGCTGGCGCGCGTTTCCGAGTTTCTCCATTCCTAATGTCTGGCTTTCTACCGTTACGGTGTTTACGGGAGCTTCAGCAGGTGCGATTTCCTCAACGGGCGCTTCGGTGGCAGAGGTGGTTTCAGCGCTTGTCGTGGTTACTGCGGTCGTTGCCGCCTCCATCCCGGAAGCAACGCTCTCCGCTGCCGAAGAAGTGCTTTCAGAAGATGTCCCGTTGGACTGGCAGCCTGCCAGGAGTACGCAGCACATTACCGCTGCTGTGATTTTTTTGATATTGCTGTTCATATTGTTTCCTTTCTTTCTCTGAGATACGAGCATATTATACAGCAATATCAGGCTTTAATCAACGCAGATGGGTTAAAAAGTGGGTTAATTTTTGATGAAGCACGGGGCGGCAACGTACTTTACAGTTCCATGACTGACAAGCAATTGATTCCGGCTAAAATTCGATTCAATCTTATTTTAGCCGGAAAAGAGGATAAAAAAACAGAGAGCCGGAACTCTCTGTTTTTATTTCGCACACTTAACTGCTTGCGTGTGCATCGTTGGTGGAGCCGAGGGGAATTGAATTCGGCAACGAATCGAACAGCTCAGCCGGTAAAAATCCCCCATACCGCATAGCAATGCGGTACCAACGTACATAGTATTATTTTTTCAAACATCTTTTTCAGCCCGTTTTAGTTCTGAATAAAGGACAAATAATGGACAGAAAATGGACAACTTAATTTGACGACATGACGTGCATTTCACACTTTCTAACGCGCTTTCGTCAATATACAGTTCAAATAAGATGCTCAATTTGTGTACCATTATTATATATCGGCAGAAAATCCGATTTCTTTAGCGTTTTCACAAAAAGAGTTATTAATATTGACAACAAGAGCGCATAGAGAAAATCTGTGCGCTTTTTTATATAGGTTAACAGCCGAAAGGCTTTAACAGCATAGACGGAAAGGCCATCTGAACTGGCGGTCCTATTCCTCACCGCCCTTCTATGCTTTATAAAACGAGGAATAAAACAAACTGGAGGAATAACATGAATGCAATCTACCAGCTGTTGAACCCGGATAATACGATATCCCTGAACCGTCCGCTGGCTCATGCGGTCGGACTTATGGAAACCGTGGTTTACAGCGCACTCATAGCCAAATGGCAGTATTACAGCGACAGAGGGAAGCTCGACCCTGACGGGTGGTTTTATTCCACCATCGCGGATTTAGAGGAAAGCACTTCCCTGTCAGACAAACAGCAGAAACGCTGCATTACGGTTCTGGAGAAGCGCGGACTTATCAAGTGCTCCCCACGCGGAATGCCAGCAAAACGCAGCTTCTACATAATCGACGATATAGTCCACCTAGCCGAAATTCTTGCGGAGGGCGAGGAAAAAATGAAATCCGTAAAGCCATCGTCGGCGGAAAAATACAAACGTAATGCCACAGCGGACGAGGAAAACAGTACTCCTGAAAAGGAAGAAACACCCCCTCAGACCGCATTACTCCATTGTTCCGCCGAAAGGGCGAAGCAAGAAACGCCAAAAGGGCGGAACAAGGAACGCCCAAACGGCGAAGCAAGGAACGCCGAAACGGCGGAACAAGAAACGCCGAAACGGCAGAACATGATACGCCCAAATGGCGGACCATGTTACGCCCAAACGGCGGACAAATCTAAAGATAATAATCTTAAAGAAAATAATCCTGATATAATCAATCCTATCAATCAATCTGGTGGGACTGACGAGATGGAATATATCACCAGGATAAAGGAGGAGCGCTCCGCTTATGCCCAGATAGTCCGGGACAACACGGATTACGAATTCCTCATCGAGCAGAATCCAAGCAAGGCGGATACCATCAACGAACTTATCAGCATTATGGTGGACGCGATCTGCTCCACTAGACCTACAATACGTGTGAACGGCGATGACATTCCGCATGACGTGGTAAAAAGTACGTTCCTGAAGCTGAACGGCAGCCACATCGAGTACGTTCTGGAAGCAATGAACAAAAACACCAGCGACGTCCGGAATATCCGAAGCTACCTGATAACGGCGCTGTACAATTCCCGGCTGACGCTCAACAGCTATTGGCAGTCCCGGGTAAATCACGACATGAAAGAATACTGGCAGGAGGGGTAATTATGGCAAAGATTATAGCAATAGCAAACCAGAAAGGCGGCGTTGGCAAGACAACGACCGTGGTAAACATCGCCGCAGGACTTGCGGAACTTGGCAAGAAAGTTCTCTGTATCGACCTTGACCCGCAGGGAAATCTCAGCGACTACCTCGGTTACGACTTCACAGGTAAGCGCACCATCGTTGACGTTCTGAAAGAAACTGCGAAGCTCTCGGAGTGCATTCAAACCGCGAAAAACGAGCCTATCGACTATGTCCCGGCGGATATTTCGCTGGCTACTGCGGATATGTTCCTTGCCCAGACGATGTGCCGTGAGCAGATTCTTGACAAGGCGATTTCCGGCGACAGCATATTGGAGGATTACGATTATCTCCTCATCGACTGCCTGCCCTCGCTCGGAATACTGGTCATGAACGTCCTTGCGGCAGCTGACGAGGTGATAATTCCGGTTCAGGTGCAGAAATTTGCGCTCAACGGCATAGTCCAGTTCGAGGACATTTTCAATCTCATCAAGGAAAAAATCAACCACGACCTGAAAATTTGTGGAATACTTGAAACCATGACCGACAACACCCAGATGGCTCAGGCGGTGGATATCGCCCTAAAAGAGCGCTACGGAGGTCTGGTTTACAAAACTACGATAAGCAAGCGCATTGAAGCCGTCAGTTTGGCGCAACATGAAACTTTCTGCTTAAAGAAACAGGTGATATTTTGCGCCAAACTGGCAGCACAGCAGAACAGCGTTCGCTGATATCCAAGAAAAACAGCGTGATAGGCGGTCAGTACCGCAAGCTTGTAAGCGAAATTCTCGAAAAGGAGGGAGTTTAATGGGGTTCAATCTCGGAGCTTCCAACAACACCGGAAAGCTGAATATGAGCGACTTCCTCGGCGATGAACAGGCAGTCCAGAATGACGAAAAAGAAATCCCGATAAACCTGCTTGTTCCGTGGGAAAATCAGCCGTTCAAGATGTACAGCGACTTCAAAATGAACGAGCTGGTTGAATCCATCAGGGAAAATGGACTGCTGTCCCGGATAATCGTGTCCCCCGCCGCCAACGGGAAATACCGAATAATCGCAGGACACAACCGCGTTGAAGCCTGCCGCAGAGCCGGATTTACGTCGGTTCCCAGCATTGTCAAGAACGTTGATGAAAACCGCGCGAAGCTAATCATGGCGGACACAAACCTCTGCCAGCGCACCGAGCTTCTGCCGTCCGAGCGCGCATTTGCGTACAAGGCACAGCAGGAGGCTCTGACAGCCCTCGGAAGCCGCCGTGCAACAAAGAATATAGCCGAGAAATACGGCGAAGCAAAGCGCACTATCCAGCGCTATATTGCCTGCACGCGGCTGGTTCCGGAGCTTATGGAAATGCTCGACAGCGGCAGACTTACGCTTGCGACAGCCTGCCAATTTTCGGCGCTCCCGAACAGCAGTCAGGAGGAAATCGCGGCGTACCTCAGCCGGGATCCCGAAAGAAAATTCACGGTCGAGCAGTCAAATACGCTTGCGGACTTGAAGTTCTTCTCGGAATCCGACATAACGGAGATTTGCGGAGAGAATACAACCGCGGCAGAATCTCCGGCAGAACGCTCAGAATCTGCAAAGTCTAGCGCTCCCGCAGAGCCAAAACAGACCGTGAAAAAACCGTCAAAACAGATAACCCTCCGGCGCAAGGAAGTTACTCAGCTCATCGGCGACGAGCTTTCCAACGAGGAGATTTCGGAGTATTTCTACTTCTGCCTCCAGCGCCGGGATATCCTTGAGGAATGGCACAAAATGTACACGGAGGGCAAAACAGATGGCTCAAATGCTTGATTTTTCGCGGGAAATATGCTATAATTCAAGAAAGGAAAATGATTACTGTGGACGAAAATAGAAACAGCAATATCAGCTCTGAACATAGCGAAGAACTGCTCAACATAATTGAGAATTTCCGTCTGATGGACGACACGTTCATGAGCAAGGTTTTCGAGGATAAATCGTGTGCAGAGCTTCTGCTCAGAGTAATTCTGAACCGTGACGACCTGACAGTTGTACGGGTGGTTTCTCAGTTCGGAATAAAAAATCTTCAGGGACGGTCAGCACGTTTGGACATCTATGCGGTGGACGACAAAGGAAAGCACTACGATGTGGAGGTCCAGCGCAGTGATGATGGAGCTGCTATCAGACGAGCAAGATATAACAGCAGTCTGCTGGACGCAAATCTGCTCAATCCCGGCGATAAGTTTGATGAGCTTCCGGAAAGCTACATTATTTTCATTACCGAGCATGACGTACTTAAAGGCGGAAAGCCGCTTTACACGGTCAACCGCACGATTTCCGAGCTTGACCACGCAATATTTACGGACGGTTCGCACATAATATATGTGAACGGCGAGATTCGCAACGGCACGGCTCTGGGCGAGCTTATGCAGGATTTCTTCTGCAAAGACCCGCGCGAAATGCACTACAAGGTACTGTCCGACCGGGCAGGTTATTTCAAGAAAGACAAGGAGGGTGTTGATACTATGTGTAAATTAGTGGAAGATTACGGCAACAAGAAAACTTACGAACAGGCAGTCCGCTTTGCGACTAAGCTTTGGAACAAGGGCGAAAGAGATCTTCAGCAGATTGCAGACCTGACAGACCTCCCTCTGGACGAAGTAAAGAAACTTTTCGAAGGCAAGACAGCCTGACCACACAACCGAATAAAACCAAGCGGAGACCGAAAGATCTCCGCTTTTTCATACAACCCTCCCTGCCACAGGGTTCACATACATTACCTCCGGGGCGCAGTAAAATGCGCCCCAAATCTGCGTAACAGCGGGCTGAATCCGCGATACGCTCCAAAAATTACAGACCGGAGGACAGCATGAACATTGAAAAGATGAAAGCATTCGCACAGGCTCAACGGGAATCCGAGGAAAGCACGGAGATCCGTCCTGCCCCGAAGCCAGCCGAACCGGAATACCAGCCGGAAGCTATCTACATTCCCATTGAGGACGATGACCCGACCGAAATTCCTGATGACGGATTCGCCGCCGTTTCCAACGAAGAAGAACCAGAATTGCCGGAAACAGAATCCATCGAGGACATTATCACAAAGTGCTTCCCGGAGGATAAGTCCTACAACATTGAGCTGGACAGGCTGCTTCCCCTGCGTTCTCCGATTTTCACGGACGGCGGCGACCTGTCGGAACTCAGTTCGTCAATTGCGAGAATGGGAATAACCGAGCCGCTTCTGGTACGCTCCGCCGGGAACGGCGAGTATGAGATACTGTCCGGAAACCGCCGCCGGACTGCCGCGGAACAGCTTTTATGGGTGAAAGTTCCCTGCCGGATAGGCGATGGAAAGCTCATTACTGAAGAATACGCCAAGCGGATAATCGTGGAAACCAACCGCCAGCGTTTTCCGGAACTCACTCTCTCGGACCAGATACGGGTATCGGCGGTGCTGAGTGAACGTGCTGAAAAGGAACTCGGAATTACATCGGAACAGGCAGAATTATTCGGTCGGCTGAACGCTCTGGAACAGGAATTCCTGCTAATGCTGGACAGCGGTGCAGTCAGTATTGCTGACGCTGAAACGCTGTGCGGAATACAAGAGCGTTCTGTATTGCTTAATGTTCTGAAACAGCACTCAGAAATGAATCTCACCTCCGGAAATATCCGTGAGCTTTCCAACGCTGGTAGGCTAACCGTGGAGGTTGTCTTGGAAATACTCAAGCCGAAGCCGCCGGTCATGGTGGCTGTTCCGGCTGAGGTTATTTCGGAGTACCTCGGCGGTAAAACTGCGGAGGAGATTTCGGAGGTTGTTTCAGCGGCGGTGAGGAAGTACTACTCTTAGGAATTCTGAAATTGATGGTTGATTTTTCTTTTGGCGTGTGGTATATTGTTTATGGTAGGGTATTGGGGTCAGCTCTATAAATCGTGATTTAGTGGAGGAGTACAAAAAACTGAAATTATTAAAAAGGTTGCACCATGTTCTTTAATGTGCCACACTTGTTCGGCATATAATGATGGTTTAATTTGTGTGTCGGCTAAAACATTATTAAAATATTTAGACCTGCTAAGAAAAGTCAAGCCCTAAAAAAGGCTTTCTGAAAAAATAATTCCAATGGAAAGATTTCCTCCGCTGCGCTGCGGAAAACTTTCCATTGGAAGCAAGCAGGAATAGCAAAGCTGACTGCCAAGTGCAAGGAATTGACAGCCTGTGGAATTTGCGAAAGCACTCAGGCGTTAAGTACCTGATTTACTTTGGCGTAATAAATGCGCAGGAACTTGTTCGCGGCGGCAGTCATGTAGACTTTGTAGAGCTTGCCCTCGGAGCGTTTTCGGTCGAGAAACTGGTACACGGGTTCGTCAGCCGGTTTTCGTTTGAGGTATGTTTCGACCACCAAGAATAAAGTCCTGCGCAGATGCGGAGAGCCACGTTTGGAAATACTCCTTGACTTTACGTCAACCGTGCCCGACTGGTACGGAGGAGCGTCAAGACCAGCAAAAGCGGTTATCGCTTTACGGCTGTGAAACCGCCTGGTATCACCAATCTCAGCCATGAGCTGCGGAGCAAGAACTCTCCCCACGCCATACATTCCGAGCACGGTATCGTACTCAGGAAGCTGCTCGGCAGTGGCGGTCATTAACTTGCGAAGTGATTCGGCGGTTTCCAGAGTGCTGTTAAGCAGCTTTGCTGACTGCTGTATCATGGCTCTGACACATTCACTGTCAGGAAGCGTTGCAACGCAGGAACGGGCGTGATCGTATATCTCATCGGCTTTACCATCAGCGTAGTTGTAATTCTGCTTCTTGCACCAGCGGCTGTATTTATCCTTAAAAGCCGCACGTGAAATACCAGAAACGCAGTCACAATGAGGAAATTTTATGATAAAATCTACCCATTTCATATGCCCATCAGACTGTCGAACCGGCGAATCGAAAAACTCATTTGCATTTGGAAAGGACTGATCAATCAGTGAAATCAGGTTATTGATGAGCTGGGTCTTATGCTTACAAATGGCTGAATACTGCCGATTGAGCAGCGTCAGCGTACTGCGTGTTTCCTCAGCCGGTATATATTCACGCAGGTCCAGCCAGCGGTCAAGCGCATACTGAGCGATCCTCACGGAATCCTTCTTATCCGTCTTGGCTCTGCGAACAGAGTTTCCGCTGTAGTTATGTATCAGAATCGCATTGACTACGGAAACATAGATTCCCTCGTTGTGGAGGAACCGGGCAATTGGTTCATAATAGCTGCCTGTGTACTCCATGACAACCTTAGTCTCGCCCGGAAGCCTTTTCAGGAATTTTGCCAGTTCTCTGAGTTCGCTTTCGTTGTGAGCTACCTCAAAAGGTGAAGCTGCTACAACACCGAGCGGCTGCATGACAGCAACCGTACTTTTGCCTTTGGAAACATCGATTCCAACCGCATTCATTAACATCTCTCCTCATTTTGGATTTGCGTAATTGGTGTCACGCTTTTGCCCATTGCCTATTCAATCTGTTGGGTGATTCGAACATACCTTGTTGTGGCAGCTCAACCTGCTGAACCGAACGCTGTAATGGAAGCGTGGATGACGGTCTAAAAAACGGGCGTTTCGCCCAAGGAGGCACACGTCAGTCCAACTACTGCTTCCATTATAGCTTAAACTTTGAGCCCGGTCTATCCCTGCGTGGCTTGTAGGGTTTTGCCGGTATATATATTATAACAGATGGCATAAAAGAATTTTATGAGGTACATATGCCCGATGACGTAGAAAGCTATAACAACTTTGAGGGAGTACTTAGCATATATGCGGGCGCTTCTTGTTCAGGTTGCCGCAGCACAGAACATAATGGTTGTAGCATCGAAGGATGTTTTTTGCTTGAGTGTACAAAGAACCATGGCGTTGATTTTTGTGGAGAGTGCAATGAGTTCCCATGTAAAATGCTCATGTACGGTAGATAAGCATAAGACAAGACATGGATAGCCAGCCCTGCCACTATTCCGAAGTCAGGGGAACGCAATAGAAAAATTCATAGCTGTATGCTATACTTAATTAGCATTTGAACATATCAAGTTGACACAGCAATCTCTTTGCTTGCCGCCAGTGCGCGTTTATCAATAGTCCACGGGAAGCAAGAGTAGCGTAAAGGTAAAAAAATTCAAATTTCTTTGTAACGAAATTCCGATTTCTCCGTCTAACCTATGAAGCTGAAGGAGGCGATGATAAATATGGACTATGAAAAGCTTTATAAAGCCTACTATTTGCAGGTATACTCGTATACTATTTCTCTTGCTAAAAATCGTGAGATAGCAGAGGAAATCACGCAGGACACATTCTATAAGGCTGTTTCTACAACGTCACAATTCAAAGGTAAGTCAAATGAATTGACATGGCTCTGCTCCATAGCAAAGAATCTCTACTATGATGAAATGAGAAGTCGTCAGCGAATAGCTGATGTGAGTGAAATCAATGACTTGCCATCAAATGAAAATGTTGAGAACTCAGTTGCAGATTCTGACATGGCGTTCCGCATACACCTCGTTCTTCACCGTTTGGAAGAACCATACAAAGAAGTCTTTCAGCTTCGCGTATTCGGGGAACTATCTTTTTCACAAATCGCTGCAATTTTTGGAAAAACAGAATCATGGGCGAGAGTTACTTATCATCGTGCAAAGCTAAAAATTCAAGAAAGGATGGATGAAAAGCATGAGTAAACAATGCGATATTGTTCGAGATATTCTTCCGCTGTATGTTGACGGTGCTTGCAGCGAAGCAAGCGCAGAGATGGTAAAAGAGCATTTGAACGCCTGTGCTGACTGTAACGCAATTTATCAGAAATTGCTTTCTCACACGAACGAAGATGTTCTTCACGAAGAAAGCGAAAGCGTTATTATGCGCCATGAGGCAAAAGAAAAGCAGAGGGACAGGAAAAAGATAACTATTGCTGTTCTCATTTCCATCGCCCTTTGTATCATTGCAATTTTTACAGCTGTCTTTCTGTTACCTATAAAAATTGATTTTGAGCCTGTCAAAATCGACTTCCCGTTTGAGGTTGAAGATGTCGAAAGCGTTGAAATGTACCACTACGACGGAGTGCCTGCATCAGCAGAAAAGAAAGTAGTCGTTGCTGAAAGTGATATAAAGACCCTGTATGATAAGTTCAAGGGCTTATCCTTAAAAGACAAAACGGCTGAGGAAACTGCCGGAGCGGATGTGACCAGCTTTAGATTTAACCTCTCAGATGGAACAAGCTACGATTTGATTTACGCCTGCTATGGAGTTAAAAACGGCGAATTGAAGTCAGAATCAGGCGGTTTTAAGTATTTCACAAGTGCGGATATTGGCTCTTATTGGAACAATTTGAATAAGGAGCTTGAAGCAACTCCCGTCAATGAAAGTGAGCTGCCGGGATCAGAAAGCATTTCTCAAAATGATACTTTATCAGATTATCGCCCTATGGTGTTTGTAAATGATGCGTTCTACGGGGACTCTGGCAAAACAATCTCTGAACTTCCCGCCAATGTTAATTCAATAGGAACTATAACAAACACGGTTTCTCAAAGTGCCCCCCTGCCGGAAGAAAATTTTTATTCCAATAATTGTCCGACCGGAAGTGAGATATACTGTGATGACGAAATTCCAGAGAGAATTTATATCAAGTTATCTTCGTTAGATAATGAAGAATATTCTATTTATGAACGCATTGATTAATCCGAACGCATGAAACCGCCATTCAAAGACGATTTTGCGTGCTAAAACCAATAAAGCAGATAGCAAACCCAGCCGAGCCTGTCAACGGTCAAGATGAACGGTGCAGACGCGCCGCCGTTGACAGCCCCGTCCGTCTTTGCTGTTCGGTAATCAAGAGTGCGACAGCACAAAATGCTGCCGCACTCTACCATTATTCAGAAAGGGGGATTTTCCATCCGCTTTTCGTCTGCGGTAAAATTGCGCTTTTGGAAAGTATAGAGCTTGCCGCAGCCCTGTCTGCGCTATCACGGATGGAACAGGAAATCATTTTCCTATACTACTTCCAACGATTGATTCATAGGGAGATTGGACGGAGATACGGACGGCAGGCAACACAACCGGGCGGCGTATTCAGATGATTCTGCGGCAGCTACGAGCAGAGTTGGAGGGGTTGTCCTATGAGCCAGCGACTTCCCTATGAAACGATCGTTAAGGCAAGCGAGGGCGACTAGGAAGCCGTTGCCGCCATTTTCAAACCAGCAGTATTTATGGAGATTATTATGGACAGAACATTTCAGAAGTTTTTGCAGAGTAAAATTGACCTTTCCTCCGTGGGCGTAGAGTTCCGTGAAGATAATGCGCCATACTTTTGTACGCCCAAAGGAGCATCTATATTTGGTTGGGCAGGTGTGGACGGTATCCATTTTTGCTTTATTCGGGGCTTTGGAAGTATGGTTTTTGCCATTAGCCCTATGAACTCTGCGCCTAATTTTGTTCACCCGCTGGCAAGGAATTTTGCAGACTTTTTAAGATTGCTCCTTGCTTGCGGCGATGTGGCAGCTTTGGAGCAAGCGTGGATGTGGGACGAAGCGCAATTTGAAGCCTTTTTGCAGGACAATCCTCCACCGAAGGAACAGCAAAAGACACTTTCGGGGCTTGCCGAGAAAATGAAATTGAAGTCTATGGAGCAGCCATGGGAATATATCAAAAAACTGCAAACATCTTTTGATTATAGCAAAATCAAGTATACCGAAGATTATTATGATACTGATATGAACCCTGATGCAGAACTGACCATCCCGGAGTGGAAAGTCTACTTTGAGGGGAACTTTTGGGGACATTCGGGAAAAGACCGTGCCGGAACAGAAATCCGGTTGAATAAGCAATTTGAATGGGCTGGACATCATTGGGTTATTCCTGCGGTGTATTCTTGCAGCAAGGGACTTGTCATGGATCTCTGTATGTGTACCCCCGCAGAGGACATTCGCAAGTTTATGAAAAAGTGGGATTTACACCCCGACAATGATTCCTGCGTATACTTTACGCAGGAGCAGCAAATGCAAATAGATTTAGACAATCCGCTTTGCCTTGACTTTATTCCTCGTTTGGAATTGAACGGGAAAATAATACAGACTTCTCATGGTTGCTCTGTGGTCTTTAATCCATGTTTGCCAGATGGAATGATCAATGAAACGGAAGCAAAGTGGGCGTTGGAACACTATGACTTGGATATATCCTATGGATGGATGATTTTTAGGGCAGCTTTTCCATGGGCAAGCAAACGCCGACCTGAGATAAAATCACTCTCCCTTACGATGGAGCAGCAGTCGCACCGTGTCCCAGGACCACATTTCAAGACACACGCTCCCGGAGATTCGTTTCCTTTCTCCCATCCGGTCAGCGGAACAAAATATACATTGACAGTACAGGAATTGGAGCAGCAGACAATTTCTCAAAAGCGCGTTGGCTCTGACCGTTGGTTTTATCCGACGCATTTTACTGCTATGAGCTATACGCTTTCGCCTAAACCAGACGATGATATTTTAATCCGTGATTGTGCCGATGGCGATAAGCCTTTAGAAATCGCTCCTATAACAAATCACTTTGCGCCGGAAGCGCATAATGATATTGTTTGTGTCGGCATTATCGGCGGTGCGGATGGACCAACCGCAATCCTGTGTGGTGACAGCAAGCAAGAAAATCTCCATGTTGCTTGCTCTGCCCTACACTTTGAACCAGTATCGGACGATATTGAATGGCGGGTTGAGTTTAATATTCTCCAGCCTTTGAAGAAAACATTCATGCTCATATAACGCTCATTCTGCCAATTTTTCGTTAGGTAAGCGAAAGCAGAACTGCTATATCTGTGGGATCTACAAGAAACGCACCCATGACTGCACCGCGCATTTTATCCGCACCGACCTTTTGGCTGCGGGCGTTCTCTCTAATCTGCGGAAAGTGACGAGCTATGCAGCAAAGCATGAAGCCCGGTTTATGAAGCTGCCGATTGAGCAGAACGAGGACGGCGGCAACCGCCGGAACGCAGCAAAGAAAAAAGAACTGGAAGCTGCTGAAAAGAGTATCGGTGAGCTTTCCGCTAAATAACCATCCATGGAGCAGTCGAAAGATTGCTCCATTTTTCATTTCACGGAGGTACCCATGAGCAGATTCAGCGAAATCGCCCAGATATACGACCATCGGCTTCCCCAGCTCCGCAGTACGGAGGTTTGGGAGCAGACGCTCAGAATGACCTCTAGCTTCTGGAGGCTCAATTTCTGCGAGGCAATGCTTCTTACTCTCCAGAACCCCAAAGCGGAAATGTGCGGGACCATCGACCAGTGGAACAATATCGGGCGGTACATAAGGCGCGGCGAGCATTCCACGGCGGTTTTCAGAAGCCGCACGGATACCCGGCTCATGTACCTTTTCGATGTTCGCCAGACCTATGGAAAGGCGTACAATTCCAAGTGGAAGCTCTCCGAGCGAATGGCTGACGGAATCGTAGGTAAATTCAATTCCGAGAACGCAGAAAACGCTGTTTCTTTTGAAGATTATTTGCAGAAAAGCCTTGACAAAAATATAGATATATTATATAATTATAACAGAAAATTAAATAACGCCATCTCGAATGACCCCAGAACGGCGGCGTTCATTCGGGCAAGTGCAGAGTTTATTTGCATGACAAGGTGCGGCATTCCAGGCGACAGCGATTTCTCGGACGTAGCTAAGATAAATTCCGACCTTTCGATCGTCGAAATTGGAAACGCCGCAACGGCTCTCGCACAGGCAGTACTGCGCGAGATAGACGGAATCATAAGGAGGAAAGAATATGAGCGTTATGAAGCTGGAATATGCGGAAGACATCTACGATATCCCGTTCGAGGAAGATCAGAACGGACTGTTCCACCCGAAATTCACGAATTATGGCAGGGCGCAGATGACTCCGCTGGAGCGCAAAGCGGTAGACTTGATGAACGAGCTCGACCCGACAGCGCTGGATATGGTGAACATCAGCGGGCTGTACCTCCGGATATGGAAAGAGATCGGGAAGAAAGCGGAGAAAGCCCGGAACAGCACGGCGCGCTCCCTGCTGGCGAAAACCTCACTCAGCCGGGATTACTCCGAGAGCGTGAGCCAGCGAACGGAGATAGACATGGCGGCGCAGGAAGCCGCGTGGGAATCACTGCGGACGAGCGTAGCGTGGCTGGCGGCGGAAGTCCGGAGCCGAGCGAATCTGTCGGAGATCCAGAAAATCTCGATGAGCCTGATGACGAAGAACTAGATGAAATGGTATCTGACGATGAATCAGATACCATTTCTGTTTTTACGGATATTCCGGAGGAAATAAGCCCGGACAGCGATTACGCAAAGAAGCTCCTTGAAGATGAATTTATCCACGGAAGCGGCTTTTCTAACGGAAAATTCCGCATAAGCGAGTACGTTTCCGAGAACTCCCCCGGCAAAGACGAACTCGCGAAATTTCTGAAAAATGAATACGGGATCGGCGGCAGTTCCCGGAATGACGACCCGGTAAGTTTCAGCAATCACGACGGAAAAGGAATCGAGCTGGTTCTCAGCAATAAGCAGGTCATTCGGTTCAACTGGAAGAAAGTCGCCGAAGCCGTCCGCACTGCGGTGAACAGCGGGAAGTACATCACCGAATCAGACATAGAACTGCGCCGCCGAATGACGCTTTTTGACGCACAGCGGTTTGCGATTCACTACGAATATCCGCACTGTCTGTACAATGACCGTCTGGAATACATTCGCAGAGAAACCGCCGCCTGCGGTCTGGATTATCCGATCAGGCTGAATGCCGATATATTCGCTGTTTATGCGGCAGAATGCGTCCGCACAAAGCCGCACGTCAAGGAATCATACCAGAAAATCGACCGCAGTTCGATAGATATTCCGTGGAAGTTCAACGACTGGAATGAAGCCGCGGAAGCAGGTAAAAATCTCCCTGTCGATTCCGGATACGGTCAGTTCCGTGCAATGTGCCGGGATTCTGTTTCCGAGCTGATAAACGAGATTTCCACGCACACCGGGCACAATCCGGCGCTTGGGTTTCCGGAGGAGGAAATCACAGAATTCTTCGCTTCCGGCGAACCGCTGACATCCGATTCTGTTGACAAAATCACCTCGAAGGTTTTCGGGTATTTATATAATCAGGAACAGCACAGCAGGCTGAGTTCCGGCAAGTCAACCGAAATTATCGCACCGGAACAGCCTGCCGAGCAGTTTACGCTTTTCGGCGATAATGAATTCACGATGGAAGAACCGCAGGCGGACGAGCTTCCAAACGAAACTCTGAACCGCGCCGCCGCGTATATCAAGGATTATTTTGAGCAGGAATTCGGCAGTGCGGCTGAAATAGAGGACCCGTCGCACGTTGACCTGGCATACACCACCGACGAGGAAAACGACGCGGTGATCAGCGTTTACGCCGACCTTGTCCAGTACCGCATAACGACCGAGTACGGCGGCAATATCGCCCGTGAGGAGCAGTATAATTCTCTGGACGAGATGAACGAGCTTGCACTCAAGTTCCTTTCTTTTGACGATTTGATTTCCCTTTCTGATGAGGAAAAAGGGCTTGAGGTGCGACACGGTGTCGCAGTCGAAGAAAATGAACCGGAAGTGCGACACGGTGTCGCACCAAAAATTGAAACAGCAGACCGAGCTTATGCGGCACAGAAACCTACACCGCCGGAAAACTACCGCTTCCCCGAAAATTTCGCATACCCCACCGGTCCGAAAGCAAAATACACCGCCAACGTTACAGCCATAAAAACGCTGAAACAAATCGAATCCGAGCACCGTCATGCGACCGCCGAGGAGCAGGACATACTTGCTCATTACAGCGGCTGGGGCGGCATTGCAGATGCATTCGACAGTACTAAAGAAAACTGGAGCCGAGAGTATGCCGAACTGAAAGACCTGCTCACGGACAAGGAATATTCCGCCGCCCGTGAAAGCACGCTCACCGCATTTTACACCGAGCCGTATATCATAAAGAGCATTTACACGGCGCTTGAAAACATGGGATTTACCGGCGGCGAGATACTCGACCCGGCAATGGGAACAGGAAATTTCTTCGGAAACCTCCCGGCGAAAATGGCGGAGAACAGCCGTTTGTACGGCGTTGAACTCGACAGCCTGACCGCCCGTATCGCAAAGGAACTCTACCCGGAAGCGAAAATACAGAACCGTGGATTTGAGCGCACAAAGTTCGAAAATGGAACATTCGATGTGATTATAGGAAACGTGCCGTTCGGGGATTTCAAGCCCTACGACCCGGAATACGACGAATACCTTATCCACGATTATTTCTTTGCAAAATCCATCGACAAGCTGAAACCCGGCGGAATAATGGCGCTTATCACCTCCGCCGGAACTATGGACAAATACGATGATTCGTTCCGCCGTGAACTGTCCCGAAAAGCGGATTTCCTTGGCGGCGTAAGGCTCCCGGAGGACGCATTCCGTACAGCCGGAACGCAGACAGTCACGGATATTCTTTTCTTTCAGAAATCTGAATTTGAGCATACCCACGACCGGCAGTCGGACTGGGTAAAGACCTCCCGTCTATTTGAGAGCGCAAGTGTATTTTACGAAAACAGTTATTTTCACCAGCATTCCGAAATGATCCTCGGAACTCCGGAAATCGTTCCGGGAAGATTCGGAAATACGCGCACGATAAAATCAGACGGCAATACCGCCGAACGGCTTTCCGAAGCCATTAGCAGACTTGACGGGCATATTTCCGCCGAGCCGACCATAGATGATGAATTACCGAAAGAAGAATACGGAGATATCCCGGACGGCGTGACTCCGTACACATATTACGTCAGCGGAGGTTCGCTGTACTATGCGGAAAACCGCAGTGCAGTGCCATTTACGGGCAGTTCCGAACCGCGCATTAAAGCCATGTGCGGCATACTCGACCGGCTGAACGAAGTGACCGCCGCGCAGAAGAAAGGGTGTTCAGATGATGAGCTGAAAGCACTCCAAAGCCGCCTGAATAACGCATACGACGGCTTTATAAAGAAACACGGACACCTCAACAGCCGCACAAATATCAGCGCATTTGCAGACGATATCCGCGCGCCGCGGCTGACCTCGATTGAAAATATTGAGGAACTCCCGGACGGGAAACAGCGGTTTACCAAAGCGGATATCTTCACTCAGCGGACGATAAACGTTGACCGCGTTCCGGCGCACGTTGACACCGCCCTTGAAGCGCTCCATCTCTCGATAAATCTGAAGCAGACGGTAGACCTGGATTACATTTCTCAGCTCTGCGGAAAGGACAAGGACGCGGTAATTTCGGAGCTTGGCGAGCATATCTACTGCAATCCGGCGAAGAACACCGGCGGCAGATATTCCGGCTGGGAAACCGCAGAGGAATACCTTTCCGGACACGTCCGCAGTAAGCTGGCGCTGGCTCAGGAAGCCGCCAAAACCGACCCGGAATATGAGCGCAACGTAACCGCACTGCTGGATAATCAGCCGCCGAGAATAGGGATTGAAGATATCGGCTTCCGTGTGGGAACTATCTACATCGAGCCGGAAATGTTCCAGGACTTCGTGTACGAAACGTTCCAGACGCCGGAATGGCAGAGGCACCGCCCGAATATGCACGGCTATTCAAAGGAGATAACCGTTAATTATTCGCCGGAGATAAACCAGTGGAAAGTGACCAATTCAAGCGGAATGTTAGACGTGCTTTCCACTGAAACCTACGGCACAAAACGGCTCAACGCATACGAGCTGACGGAGCTTCTTCTGAACCAGAAACGCGCAGTCGTGAATGATTACCGGGAGCTTCCGGACGGCAGAACGGAAAGGGTATTCAACGCAAAGGAAACCATTCTTGCGCGTGAATGTCAGGACAAAATCGAGCAGGCGTTCCACGACTGGGTAATGGCGGATAAAGACCGAATTCAAATTATTGAGGACCGCTTCAACGCGCTGTTCAACAACATCAATCCGAGGACTTACAACGGCGATTATATCACGATTCCCGGCATGAATCCGAACCTTACCCTGCGCCCTCACCAGAAAAACGTTATCGCGCGAATTGCCGCCACCGGAACCTGCATGATGGCGCATGAAGTCGGCGCAGGAAAGACGGCGGCGATGGGCGCAGCAGGAATGTACCTCAAATCCATAGGAGCCTGCACCAAGCCAATGTATGTCGTGCCGAATGCAGTCGTGGCGCAGTTCGGCGAGGAATTACAGCGGTTCTTCCCGGAAGCAAAAATTCTTGTAGCCACGTCGAAAGATATGGAAAAATCACAGCGGCGGCGGTTTCTCTCAAAGATATCCGTCGGGAATTTCGACGCGATTGTCATTCCGCAGTCGCAGTTTGAAAAAATGCCGCTGTCCCTTGAACGTCAGGAGGCGATGTATGATGAGAAGCTGACCGAAATCTCCAGTGCGATACAGGCGGCGAAAGCCGATAAGGGCGAGCGTTTCACGGTCAAGGCTCTGGAGCGCCAGCGCAAGCAGATCGAGAAGAAAATCGAGAAAATGCGCGCCGCATTCAAAAAAGACGATTTTATCACGTTCGAAGAACTCGGGTGTGATTTTCTTTTTGTGGACGAAGCACATAACTACAAGAACCTCGCCGTTTTCTCCAAGATGAACAACGTCGCCGGCGTGAACGCAAATGCGAACTCGCAGAAAGCGTTCGATATGGAGATGAAGTGCCGCTATTTGCAGGAGCTTCATAACGGCGGCGGTGTGGTTTTCGCCACTGGAACGCCGATCAGCAACTCCATAACCGAGCTGTTTGTATGGCAGTACCTTTTGCAAAAGCAGACGCTGGACGATATGAATATCGGATACTTTGACAACTGGGCTTCCGTTTTCGGCGTGATTACCCAGTCTATCGAGGTCAAGCCCAGCGGTGACGGATTCCGTCCGCGGACGAGATTTTCTAATTTCGTCAATCTGAATGAGCTTTGCAATCTGTTCGGCGAGGTGTTCGACATTGCAAAGACGGCTGATATGAACCTTAAACTTCCGGCGATCCAGAAAGGAAAACCGGAAATGATAATCTGCGAAAAATCCCCGGAGCAGGAATTGCAGACCGATGAGGGAATCGAGCGCGCACGGAGGATCGAAGCGAAAATGGTACAGCCGGACGAGGATAATATGCTCGCCGTCTGCACTTACATGACCAAAGTCGCGCTGGACGCCCGCATTATCGACCCGGAAGCCGAGGAATATGACGGCGGAAAGGTTGCCCTCTGTGCTGAAAAAATAATCGAGATAAACAAGGCGAATCCCGGCACGGCGCAGGCGGTTTTCTGCGACACGAATACGCCAAAAAAGGACGCATTCTCGGTATATCAGGCGCTTCGGGACAGGCTGGTGAGGTCGGGCGAATTCACCGAAAATGAAATAGCTTTCGTGCATGATGCTGCCAACGACAAACAGCGCCTTGCCATGTTCGAAAAGGTCAACAATGCCGAAATAAAAATCATTATCGGCTCGACCGGAAAGCTCGGAACCGGCGTGAATATTCAGCGTAAGCTCTCTGCCCTGCACCACCTTGACGCCCCATATCGTCCCTCGGACATCGAGCAGAGAAACGGCCGCGGAATTCGTCAGGGCAACGAAAATTCCGAGGTTTACATCGGGTACTACTCCACAAAAGGCACATTTGACAATTACCGCTGGCAGATTCTTGAGAAGAAACAGCAGATGATCTCGCAGATAATGTCCGGCAAGCCAGCCGCGCGCACCTGCGAGGATATTGATGATACTGCGCTGACGTTCGCTGAAATGAAAGCCGCAACGACCGGCAATCCGCTGATAGCCGAGAAAATGACGGTGGACAACGAGGTGAACCGTCTGAAATTATTGCAGGCGAATTATTATCAGCAGCAGCGCTCTTTTGAATACGATATCAGCAGGCGATATCCGGATTTGATTTCCCGAAAAGAAAAAATGATCGAGTGGACGAAAAAGGATATCGAGCTGATTTCCGCAGCGCCGCCGATAACGGAAGATAACTTCCGCATGACGCTTGGCGGCAGGACTTATGTTGAGCGCTCCAAAGCCGGCGACGAGCTGGCGGCGCTGGTTACAAAATACATGATGTCCGATGATTATCAGGAGTACAAATCGAGGGCAGTCGGCGAGCTGAACGATTTCAAAATCATGCTGCTGCACAAGGGCGCTCTGGTGTCACTGTCGCTAAAGGCGAATGGGCATTATACCTGCGATTACTCGATGAGCGGGCTTGGCGGTGTGACCAGGCTGTGCAATCTGTATGAGCGCATTCCGGAGCAGATTCACGGGCTTAACGCTGAACTGGAGCAGGCGAAAAAGCAGCTTACAAACGCAAAGGAACAGTACGGCAAGCCGTTCCAGTATGAGGAACAGCTCCGTGCCGGTCTTGAACGCCAGGCTCAGATAAACGCCGAACTGGAGGTTGCCGACAAACCGCATGACGAAGCAGTCATGAGCGATTATTCCGATGACGAAAGTGAAGAAATGGAGATGTGATTATGAGCATTGAATTCTGTATAAATCAGTACGATGAGGAACGCTGTTATTCCAACGACGTTATTGACTTGAAGTCATTCCTCACCGCCTTGTATTCCGACGAACACTCCTACGGCGCACTCATGAATCTTGACGGAAACAAACGGATCGAACTTGCCGACTATGCTTACGATGAGCAGAGTGGCAAGGAAACATACGATATCGACTTTGACAAGGATACGATAACTCGTCATGAAAAAGGCAGGCAGTTCAAACTGAACGAGATGAGCAAAATCCCGCTTGGCGCGGCGTATTCGCTTATGAGATTTCATGGTGCTGGCGTTCCGGCAACTGTTTCTGACTGCGAATATGATGAGTATAATGATATGTCCGGACTATTTGGAAACCGCGATTCTGAAATCAAGGACCGCGGTTTTATTATATATAGCAACGATGAGTATTTCGAGGTGTATTTAAATTACCTGAAGAATACCGGAGGCTATCAGTTTATTCGTTTTGTAAACGTCAGCGGGTCACAGTACATTTCTTTCAGCCAGCGCGGTTTTGACAATATAAAGTCTTTTCTGATGCAGAAGCTCCAGACAAAGCGTGAGGAAGCTGACCGCCTGGAAGCAGAAATCAACGAAGCATTCAGCGCTGCGGAGCCGACTGAAATTCCTAAAGATGAAAAATCCGAACTTTCAGACCTTATAGAGAAACTCGGTTTACAAAGTCACTCATACACTTTCAGCGTTGTTTCTCTGGACTCGGAGATTTACGTTACCGGAGCGTATGTAGAGAGCGCTGACGAGCTTGATGAGCAGGGATACGCTGAATAAAGCGAAGCGTAACAAAATCAGACCCGTGAGTTCGCTCGTTTGAACGGGTCGATTTTGTTTTATTCAGCGTTTCCCTAGGATCCTCGGTCAGTTTGACAGGGATTTCGGACATGGCGATACCGTTCATGCTGAGATAAGTTATTATATTATCGGGCAGTCCGGCGTGGAATCTGAAAGACTCCCGGACGAATTTGGGTGCGACATCGTGTCGCACCTGGACGCGGCGGTTCAGTACGCTGACTTGCTTGAAGAACGGTCGTTAACGATTGATTTCGGCGATTATGAGATGTCGTTTTAATCTATCAATTCTATATTGGGCGCTGTTTTTCAGATTTCTCTATTGACAAATTTATTTATATGGCGTATAATAAATATAGGATATATCATATATCAATACTTGCGAAGAGGTATAATAGTGGACGAATTTGAGATTCTATTCTACGAAAAAGAAGATGGAACCGAACCTGCAAAGGATTTTTTACTAAGCCTTGATAAGAAAATGCGAACCAAAATGTTGCGTACAATTGAAATGCTTCAATACAACGGATATGAATTAAGAGAGCCTTATTCTAAATCCGTAAGCGAGGGCATAATGGAGCTAAGGGCAAAGGTGGGTTCTGATATATCCCGAGTGATGTATTTCTTTGTTGTAGGAAGAAAGGCTATTCTTACCAACGGTTTTATAAAGAAAACTCAAAAAACTCCAAAAGAAGAAATTGAACGTGCCAAGCGCTACCGTGCTGATTATCTCAGCAGAGAGGAGAATAATAATGACTAAATTTAATGATTTCCTCAATGAACAGCTTAAAGATCCTGAAATAAAAGAAGAATATGACGCCCTCGAACCTGAATTTGCAATAATCCAGGCACTTATTGACGCAAGGAAGCAGCGTGGAATTACTCAGAAAGAGCTTTCTGAAAGGACTGGCATTTCACAGGGCGATATCAGCAAACTTGAAAATGGCAACGGAAATCCGTCTGTCAGGACGCTCAAACGACTGGCTTCTGCAATGGGCATGGCATTGAAGATTGAGTTTGTCCAGAACTAAAAAAGAATATGCTTTGAAAGCCGACTTGCTGAAAATGCAGTCGGCTTTTTAGTTATTAGTTGCGACACGGTGTCGCACCTTTTTTTGAAAGCGAGGATAAAATGGCACTATACGCAAGGCAGATAAGCCCGTCCGAGCAGACCTTCCCATTCTGGGACAGCGCCGAAACGTGGGACGGCATTCTTCTTTATGAGCCGGTAAGAAAATATTCGGCAGATCCGCACTACAAAAGCGTTCTTGAGGTCTTGCAGAACTATTTCGATGTTTCACAGGATATTGCAGACAGCAGGTGCGGCGAGTACGATTCCATCGCAGAATATATAAATGATGTTTCACCACGGCAGGACAATAACCTGTACACGGAAGAACAGCTCACCGGCTGGGAGGACGCCGCAAAGTCGTACAATTTCCCGAAAGCAGACGGCTACAATCCCTATTCGCGAATATACGATGAGATGTGGGGAATCTGCAAGGCACTCAGTCTGGTTTTAGGCGAAGAATTTGACTGGAAGGAGATCCACGGCTGTTGTCAGGGAGAATACAACCGCGTAATTTACCCGGAGAGCAGATTTTCAGAGCAGGATATCAGGAATTTTGAATGCGAGTTTTTTAATCTCGGTACAGAATGGTGCGTAACGGACGAAAAAACGGATTCTCCAAACGAGATATGCGGCGGCTGTATTTACTGCCACAACACTGATATGGACAGCATTCGCAGGGAAATCGCCGAGTGTTTCGAATGCGAGCCGGGTGATGTTCACCTTTATTCGTACCACGAAAAGACCGTCTGCTACTTTGAATCAGAGCAGGACGAGGAAGAATTCGGCATGGAGATGTAGGGTCAGGTGCGACACCGTGCCGCACCTCCGGAAAGGAAAACAAAATGGATATCTACAAAAGCAGTCTTAAATACGCGAAGGAAAACGGCGAGCTTGAACGGTACCGCGAAAGCATGAATCTGTGCGATGAATGCGGGACGTTTATAAGCCATTCCATCGCCGAAAATTTCAACAATAATTACCTCGATGTTAAAAAAGTCACTGCGGAAGCCGCCGGGAAATACGGTTTTGAGCGTGCAATGCTCATGCTTGCGCTACGCGTTGACAGTCTGAAATATGACGGGCGTTTCACCGCCGATAATAAGGAATGGGCGCAGAAGTTACTTGCTGACTATCCCAATGCCGAGGAAATCCGGAAAACAGCAGACAGGACGCTCGGAACGGCTCACCCGGTTCTTCTTAACGCTGTGACGGAAGAATTAAGGTCCGCTTTCCGTGAGAGGAATAAGCAGGAAATCGAGGGCTACCGCATTGTTCAGAGGATCCAGACTCCCAATTCTGAATTTGTGCTCGGGCAGAACAATAAAATGCCGGGCTGTTATGTGACTTGGTACAACGCCGACCACAACGGCGGAATCTCCACGGTATGGGGACATTATTTCACTTCTAACAATTCACAGAATAATCTTGTTTCAGCATACCGCGACCTGTTCTCCAGAGCGCTTTCTGACGTAAACCTGCACACCCGTTTTGAAGAATTTACTCCGAAAATTGGCTCGATTATCCGAACCGTAAACGGCGAGGATATGCAGTTTGTGCTGACTGACGAGGAATGTAACGGAATCTGGGACATGGTCGAACAGCAGAATGTCGAGAGCCATTTCACAGACCTGCTAAGTGAAAACGGGTTTGACATAAATTCCGATGATGTAAAGAAAGTGATTACTGAAATGGCGTCGCAGTACCGCGAGGATTTCGGTTTCGGCGATAACAAGGAGTTTCAGGGATACATAAGCGAACGCGATGACGACCTCAAGGAACATTTTAATTCCGATACGTTCGGCGATGTGTACGTTGACAATGTTGCTTCAGACTATACGGGCAGGATTATGATAATCCGTCCGGAATATTTCAGTTCGCGGAACTTCACTCCCGAAGAACAGCTGTTTCTTGCGCAGTCCGGACCGGGCTGTGACCCCAAAGAATACGGCGGCGCGGTAAACGGCGTATTTCTGTACGACCGCGTGGAAGCCTCCATCACAAGCGACTGCTTCCTTGGCGCAATGCGTGAAGAACACATTCCGATGTGGGCAAGAGAAGCCCGCGATGATATTTCCGAGGAATATGACGAACAGCCGGAGATGTAAAAGCGCGGCACCATGCCGCACCTTCAGAAAGGAAACCTATGCCGCAGTATAAATACTCCCGTGACGATTACTACCGCCTGACTAACGCTCCCTGCCTGGACGTTGCCAAGGCTCTCGGAATGGAGATAAACGAAAGGGAAAGCGACCGCAAAAGCTGGAAGATAAAAGGCGAACAGGGACTGTGTATTTACCGCGAAGGAAATGGCTGGTACCGCTTTTCGGACGGACAGCACGGATTTCCTATCGACCTCGTAAAGGACAAGCTATGCTGTTCCACGGAGCAGGCGCTTGATTTCATCGCTCGCTATGTCGTGAACGGAGTTTCCGAGCAGGTGAATATTCCCCGCCGGACTGTCCCACCAGAGCCGGAGAAACCGCGCGAATTCTCACCGCCGGAACACGACATTTCACCCAAGCGCGTCATGGCATACCTCATAAAGACAAGAGGGATCGATCCGGAAATCGTGAAAGCATTGATTCAGCAAAAGATGATAGCAGAGGACTCAGTTCATCACAACTGCCTGTTTTTCGGACGTGACGAAAACGGAGTGATACGCTCCTGCGCGCTCCGGGGTTCGACTGACGTGAAATTCCGCGGTGAAGCTCCCGGCGGCGACAAGTCCTGCACATTCGCAATGGTGGGTCATAACGACGTACTCCGGCTGTTTGAAAGCCCCATTGACGCAATGTCGCACGCCACTTTTACAAAGCTCCTCGGAAAAGACTGGACAGCCGACCACCGGCTCAGCGTGAACGGCAGCGGAAACTACGAGAGCATAAAAAGATACCTCGCGAACCACACGGAAATAAAATCCGTGTGGTTTTGCTATGACAGCGACCAAGCTGGATGCGACGGTGCGGAAGCCTCCAGCGTTCGGATTTTCGAGGATTTCCCGGACAGAGAATTATCGGTGATGTCCTGCTCCCCCGTCAAAAATAAGGACTGGAACGAAGCGCTCCAGCTTTTCCGAGTTTTGGAGAGCCACGGAGTTACGGTCCGTGAATTTCTTGCTCCCACGGAATTCCGGAGCATTCCGCCCCCGGACTGCGATGAGAACGAATTTGAGTGCGGGCTGTAGGCACAAGTGCGACAAGGTGTCGCACCTGCGGACATTCTTTTTTCGGGAATTTACCGCCGCAGGCGGCACCGTACTTTGTACGGCAGGAATAGCGGGGTTCCCCCGCTACTGTACATCGCACCGCCAAAGGCGTTGCATGGGGTTCCTGCCCATTATTCCGAGGTTCTATAATTCATCTCCTACTAAATGGCAATTTTTTAAATAGTGAGGTCAAAATGTCGCAGAATATAAAACGCTCAGTATGTGTGAGTTCCGGAATGCTTGACGAGCTTCAGAGATTTGCGTCAGGCAGGAATATAACGGTGGCACAGGCAATCAGATATCTTCTTGAACGCGGATTATCTTTGACTATGTTTACCGAAGAACAGGAAACGATACGCAGATTTATTCGTGAAGAAATCCAGACGGTAATGCCAATAGTAATGAAGCAGTATATGGACAGGCTCATAGCAATGCAGGCGGTTGCGTCAAGAACATCTGCCGCCGCTTTGCAGTGCAATGTCGCTGTGCTTGCTGAAAATTACATCGACAGCGCAACGCCGGAGGAGATACTTGCGAACGCCCTGCGGCAGTCCTGCCGTATAACCAAAACCAGACCCAAGTCAGATGACGAGTATCTGCGTGAAGCTCACGAATGGCTTAACTCCGACCTTGACGCACCAAACGACAAATAGGTGCCGCACGGTGCGGCACCTGCATTTAATAAGTGTTGGTGCCTCACCATGCGGCACCCGGAAAGGCAGTGAATTCAATACCGAAAATAATCTACAAACAACAGCACGTTGGAAGCAATGGGCGCAAATTTACGGCTTCCCGGAACGCTCATTATGTTAAGTACATCGGCGAGCGAGAGCACGTTTTCAAATCCTCTCACAAATCAAATCTTGTGAAATACATGGGTGAACGTGAACACGCCGCCAAGCAGTCTGACAATGGGCTTTTCGGATATATTAACGGCAGTTTTTCGGATAGTTACAGCACCTCCGAAATGCAGAATTATGTCCGAAAAATCTCAACTTCTCACCGCAATGTATTTCACAGCATTTTTTCGTTCACTCCGGAAAGTGCGGAGGAAGCTGGACTGCGGACGCTTATCGACTGGGAGGAATGGGTGAAATTCCATATCAGCGATATCTCCAGAAACATGAAAATGAAGCAGGAAAATATCGAGTACCTTGCGGCGGTTCACCTGAAAGAGGGACAGCCGCACGTTCATATTATATGGTGGGACAAGGCGCAGGAGATTCTTATAAACAAGGTCGATCCGGTGATTTGCGACCAGATACGGATAGATGTTATTAAAAGCACCTATCACAATCAGTTTGTTGAACTCCACAACAAGGAAAACAGCCTTATTAAAGCGCTTCGCCGACAGGCCGGACACAATGCCGCAGGAGCGCTTTCAGAAACAAAGCATGACGATTTCACGGAAGCTATTTTTCAGAAGCTCACAGCGATACGTGAAATGCTCCCGCTAAAAGGACAGGCGGTTTACAAGCTCATGCCGAAACCAGTCAAGCAGGAGCTGAATACGCTGACGCATTTTATGATAGACAATATTCCGGAATTCCGCAGTCTGTACGATGAAATACTTGACTGCCGCCGGGTATACAACGAAATGCTCCACAGCGATGACAGCAGTTACGGAAAGCTCCAGATGGCGGCGTATATGGGAAAGGTGGTTGATGAAATCGAAGCCGGAGTTGGAAACACGATACTTTCCGCAATTCTCAGGGCAATTAAGGAAAAAACGAAAAATCCGCCCGAACGAAATTCCGCCAGTACAAACCGCCATTCAGAATGGCAGAGGCAATGCACAGTTCAGCTGATATCCTCTGTCGGGAAACTGCTCGGACAATTCTCCGATTCCAGCCGTGACAGACTGCATGACGCTTCAAATCAGGTTTTCGGGCGCGGCGACCTCAGCAAGGAACAGATTCGCGAATTCCTGCTGAAAAAGCAGGATAAGGAAAATACTGCCGAGATGTGACAGGTGCGACACGGTGTCGCACTTTGATTTTTTCACCATTCAGCAAAACTCACAAAAAACGAAAAGCAGGTTTGTAAATAGTTTTATCGATAAACTAATTGACAACTGCTTTCTTTTATGGTAATATATACTCAGGAAGATTACACACCCAAACAGGAGGTTCAAATATGACACGCTTAAAGACTAACGCACTCAGGACTATTTCAGCGGCAATGCTCATTTCGATTCTCGCCGCTGTGACCGGCTGTTCAGACAGAAAGCCGGATATAGATTACGACCTTATCGGCGGAACTTACGAAGCCGGCGAGAATGAATACAAGGTCCAGATCTTCAGCGACAGTTCGGATACAACCGCAGAAGCTCCCACAGAATCCGAAACAGAAGCGGCGACCAGTTCCACTCCCGAAACGACCAAATCCACTACGACTAATCCGGCGGTGACTGTATCCACCAGCAAAGCCGCCACTCCGGCGCAGACAGTCCGCACTGATCTGCCGAAAGTAACGGCAGAGCCGCAGTACACCACAGCTTCTACCACGACCACAAAGCCTAAGCAGACGGAGCCGACGGAAATCGAAACGGACGAAAACGGCTTCCCGGCGAATCCACAAAACGGAGATAAATTCACGGACAGCACCGGGCAGGAATACCAGTTCAACAGCGTATTTGACGCATGGATTCCCGGTAATTCCGGAAACGTGAATATGCAGGAGTTCCCTGATAACTATGGAGAAATAGGCTCTGGTCAGCAAGTGCTTCACTAATCTGAATATGATAGGTGCGACATCGTGTCGCACCTTTCTTTTTGGAGAAAGGTAATAGATGAAGTTCAAAAAGCATTTAACAAGAATCGCCACTGTGATATTAGCCTGCATATTCTGTTCAACCAATGTATTTGCTGATTTAAATCTTGGCAATGCCGATGGAACGGGCTTTTCAAGCGGAACAGCAAATAACTACTGGGGTGTTCACACCGACAGCGGAACATCACTAAATGATACCGAGGGCTTGAGAGTTACGATATATGACGCTGAATCAAACAGCAAGGTTTTTAACACTATAGATATTTCCGGAAACGCTAACATTTCTGCCGTATCTAATATTTACTACTTTGCTGATGGCTCTGAACTAATTTCCAAAACTACCTGGCTGAACTATGTTGGAAACACATACAATAGTTTAAGCACAAATGATGCAACGCGATTCAATAGCGCTGTTCTTACACGTTCAACTCATGGAGATGGTTATAGAGTTCAGTACGTTGAAGCTCTTTCCAGCATTGACATAATATCAACAAGCAACAGCTCACACCTTGAAGAAATCAAGGCTCTGCTGAGTGAAGAAAACTTCCTGAAAAATCTCTGCGACCTTATGTCTGGGCTGGAGTATGACGATATCGTCAAAGGCAAATACAAAATCGCCTTTGAGCCGGTAGCCTATTTCAGATACAACGGTCAGAACTGGGCAATGAGCGCCACAGAGTGCGGATTGCTCAATAAGTACATGAAGAATTACTTCACTGCTGTCTGGAACAGCACGAATAATCTCCGTGCGCTTCTCGGACCGCTGACGCACTCGAATCTTCCGCGCTCTGCTTTCCTTGAAAACAAGGACCTCGGAATTTCGGTGTACTCGCCCTCCACCAGCGATTACTACAACGGAAATTCCAACTACAACAGCGACACCTGCATTATCCGATGCATGGGAATAGGCGTTCTAACCGGAAACAGCGATGATAACGATGACGAGGTAGAGGAAGGAACCGCCGCCGCGGAATACCACACCGACACGGACGTATACACGTCTTTCTATGCGGTGAATATCGGCGATACGCCGTTTGTCGGGAAATCCTCATTCAGCATTTTTGATAGCGGAGGCGATACTCCCAGAATGTACGAACAGCTTAAAGAGGAAAACAAGGAGCTTATCAAAGTGACCGGAAGTCAGTCTGGAGTTTCGTACACCTATGCTTACACCTCCACCGAGCTTGAAACCGTTCACGCCGACGAGGACGACCGCATAAAGATTTTCGTTGACAATCCTGCGAATGTCCCGGACGAGGACGGAAATATGCCGTATGTATCGCCCTACAAACTGCTCGGCTCATATAAACACGGCGATGAAATCAGCCTCGGCAGTTCGTTCAAGGGAACAGTAGCTTATAAGATAAGATCCACGTCCGGCTCTACCCTGAAATCCGGCACGGTTGAGATAACCTGCCCAGCCGGCGGCGAGGAAACTATGGGCTGGATAAAGTGGCATACTCCGAGCCGTGAGCAGTCCGTAATAATAACGCTGGAATCCAGGCGTGACACCCTGCTTCTTCTTGATGAGGACGGCAACCAGTGCGACAAGCTGACCATCAATGCGGATATCGCAAAGGTCAAGGAAGCCACTCCGCCGGACCCGCTGGTTTCGGATACCAAGCCGTCATGGCAGAAAGTATATTCGCAGTCCTCCGTGCAGGAGCGTATTTCAGGATATGTTTCCGGCGACAGCGTTCAGGAACTTAGCTGGTACACCTGGTCGATAGGCGCAGGCTGGTCGCAGGATTCAGACTACGACAGGCGCAGAGTGAAAATCATAACCGGCGGCATGACGGACCCCTCCAGTCAAACACCGTACTGGGGCGCAGAAACCGAAAACCAGGATGTTACCCTATACACATGGGGCGTGGATAATCGGTATTACCCAAGTGCGACTGCCTCAAAAACGATCGGTTCGTTCCATACCGGAGCCGTGTATATCTCGACTTCGGATATCCAGCTTGAAAAAGTGACCTACTCGGTATCCATGTCAGCGGAAGCCGCGATATCCCCGTCAGACTACTGCAAAACCGCCACATACAGCGAATCCAGCGGGAAATACACCATGAAATCCGGCTATGGAATACAGATAAGCGTTGACGCCCACCTCTCTGGAGATACGCAGTACTGCACCGGAAGCCAGACCGCAAACGTGCTGTTTCCGGAGTTTAACTACAACCGCCATAGCACCACACTTTACAACCGCCTGCTTGAAAAATCGGGCGGCAGTTTTGTTTTCAGGAAGAATAAATATTCGACTTACAATGACCGGGTGCATTTCACGCCGATTTGGTTTCCGGACAGGAAAAACTACACCGTATATGTCGAGATTTTCGACGTGTGGTGTCCGGCTGGTCAGCTTTCGGTAAGGCTTACAGACCAGATATTCATTAACGGCAACGTTTATGACGACTGGCACATCGCGCCGACAAAGCCTTGATTTTTCTTTTTGAATATGATATACTGTAATTAGAAAGGTGGTGTTGTTATGGGTAAAATCTATACGATCGATGAGATAACTGCTGCGGTAAAGCCGATAGCTGAAAAATACGGAATTGATAAGGTATGGCTGTTCGGTTCCTATGCCCGGGGTGAAGCTACGGAAAAAAGCGATGTTGACTTGCTGATATCGTATCAGAATCTTATTGGAATGTTTGCACTGGGTGGTGTTTATTCCGATATGGAGGACGCCTTTAACAAGCCAGTTGACATTGTTTCGGAACGAGCATTAACGGCAAGTTACGCCTCAGTTAGCTCCAAGCAGCTATTGATGAATGCAAGAAAGGACGGTATTCAGATTTATGGCAAAAAGCAATAAGTCAATCCTTGAGCACATCTTATCGTATTGTAATGAAATACAAACAACAATGTTACGGTTCGGGGATAATCTGGATACATTCATCAATGATATAGATTATCGAAAATCAGTATCTCTCAGCATTCTTCAGATTGGAGAGCTTGCTGGAAAACTTTCTGATGAATACAGACAAAGTACTACTGAAATGCCCTGGCGGCAAATTCGTGGGCTAAGGAATATAGTTGCTCATTCATATGGCGAAGTGGATTTTGAAATGATATTCAGCATTGCACATGATGATATTAGTCATCTGAAGTTGTTCTGTGAACAGGAACTTAAACATATGGAACTTCTTAATGCAAGTGGCATGGAAACAGAATCCTATGACGAAAATGAATGGGGACAATGATGTCGTATTTGCCCCATGGTGAGACAGTTAAAAAACAAACAACTAAGGCACAGCGTAATTAAATTATGCTGTGCTTTTTATATCTAAAGGAGAATTTATGAATGACCACTCACGGAAAATACTGCGATTTTAATTTCTATGTAACCAGCTTAGACGCAGAAAATGGCTATGCCGCCACAGAGCCTATGTCCTCCGGACTTTCGCTTCTGGAAGCGGTTTCGGAGTTCTATAAACGCTGCGGCAGATATCCGTCAAGCACAAATATCATGCTCGGCGTTGAGTACACCACCGGCCGCCGCGACCTTGAACCAGCCGGAAAGGGCGCGGCGGACCTGCTCCAGCGCGTAAACGGACATCTCCATCTTTCAAGGGATTACGAGCAGTCCGCAGTGCTTTCGCAGGAGGGACTTATCGCAAATAACGCCGTATCATTCTTGAAACAGCAGAGCGAGCGTTTCTACGAAATAAGCGACAAATACACGGCGGAATGTGCAAGGTTCATTTCGGATAATCTGCCAGAAATCACGGACGATCCGGAAAAGTTCTTCGAGCTGATATCCAGAGCTGCCGAAGAATACGGAATTGAGCGCTGTAAGGCTGTTCTTGCAAACGAGTACCGCCTGGCAAACCAGCAGTTACTCACACCGGAAACGGCAGATTATCTTGCGAATATATCCGCCGACCAGAATGACAGATTCCGGATAAACTCGCCGCCGCTAGTCCTGGATATGCTCACCGCCGCCATTCGCAAGGTCGAGGGGCTGTCCGAATCGGAAACAAAGCTGTTCCGTTCCGGTCTTGTGAACGGCGACAGAGAGCAGGTGCAGAGCCAGTCCACGCAGGTCAAAACCGAGATAGAACATCACGCTTCACTCGAAGAACATGGGCTTGTTTCGGACGACCAATGGAGTATGTAATGGAAGAACTGAAATTCCTGTCAGCCGCCGTTCTGGCGCTGATACTCGCCGTGTCCTGCCAGAATGAATACGATCCCGCCGCCGGTTACAGTCAGATGTACGGCGGCGCTTTTATTTATGAATGGCGGCTGGACACGGTTTCACTGTATTCTCTAAAGGGCATACGGCTTTGAAAGGAGGCGCTGATTGAGCAAGAAAATATTATACCGAATACCTGTCTGCATTTTCATTTTTGTGGTCGGGAGCATAACCGCCCTGCTGTTTGCCAGCGTGCTGAACGACGTCCTTACGACCGGAAGGATTTCAACAGATTTGACGGATTTCTCAACAATCATTTCCGGCGTATTCGGCGGAGAAAAGCCGAGAAAGCTGTATCTTCTGCTGGAGGCTCTGGTGGTACTGCTCTGCGTGGTGTATTTTGTCTGCGCTGAACGGACGTATCAGACCGATACATACAAGGTCACGGACAACATCTCTGTCCCGGTCCCAAGCGGTCAGGGACAGCATGGAACGGCATGGTTCATGTCGAATAAGGAGAAGCACTCAATGTACCATTTTGTTGAGATTTCACAGAGCAATGCAGTCATAAAATCGCTCATGGAGCAAGGCAGAAAGCGGTTTGAAGCCGTGGAAAACGGTGTTCCTTTTTCTCCGGAAATCATAGATACGTCCGGACTTTCAATAGACGGAGGAATTGCCGTTTCGTATGAACGCTCCAAGTTCAGGGAATCTGTCGCCTGCATAACGGACGATGTGCATATCCTCATCATCGGCGCAACGCGAAGCGGCAAAACAAGGTGCCTTGTTATCCAGTCAATATGTGCTCTCGCGCTTGCCGCCGAGGGAATGGTAGTCAACGACCCCAAAGGTGAATTGTATCATTATACGCACAGTTTTCTTGAAAGCATGGGCTATATGGTGCAGGTGGTGGACTTCAACAACCCGAAAAAATCCTGCCGTTACAATCCCCTCCAGATGATAATTGACGCGGTGAACGAAAATCGGATAGACGACGCGCAGACCTACACATGGGATTTTGTTACGTTCCTTGTGGAGAAGAACGACCATTCCGAGCCTATTTGGAGCAACGGTGAAATGTCGGTTATCGCGGCGGCAGTCATGTGCGTTGTTTACGACAATAGGGACAGACCGGAATACCAGAACCTCACGAATGTATACAACTTCATTGCGAATATGTGCAAGCCTGTGAACAAGGTGCTTCCCATTGACGCATATATGGATAAACTGCCCGATTCCCACCCGGCGAAAAAGCTCATGGCTATTGCAAAGCTGGCACCGGACAAGATGGGCGGTTCGTTTTATACGGCGGCTCTGACGACCCTGCGGCTGTTCATCACCAACGATATTTACAACATGACTAAGGAATCGGAATTCTCGCTTTCGGACGTGGGAGCAAAGCTGAAGCAGGCGCTGTTTTTCATTCTGCCCGACCAGAAAACCACCTACTATCCCATTGTCACCCTGCTTGTTTCACAGCAGTACGAACAGCTTGTGACCTACGCCAAGAAATGCGGAAACCGGCTCCCTCACCGTGTTAATTATATTCTCGATGAGTTCGGCAACTTTGCCGCGATTTCGGATTTCCAGACGAAAATGACCGTCGCCGGCGGCTATGGAGTACGCTGGAACCTGTTCATTCAGGACTTTAACCAGCTTATAGACAAGTACGGGCAGGAGGTCGCGAAAATCATTCAGGGCAACTGCCACTACTGGATTTATCTTCACTCGCAGGACAATTCCACGAACGAGGAGATATCCAAGAGCATGGGAAAATACACCACGACTACATATTCCCTCGGCGGCTCAACGCAGAAATATTCCGCGCCGTCCAGCTCTACAAATATCCAGCTTTCGGAGCGCAGTCTGCTGAATCCGGACGAGGTTGCGAAAATACAGCGCCCGTATCAGCTGGTGATTTCTACGAATGCTCCGGCAATCATGTATTCGCCGGATATTTCACAGTGGGCTTTCAACGCCATGCTCGGCATGGGCGATAAAGCGCATAACACAAGGCTTATCGAACTTGACGAAAACGCTCGTCCTGAACGCGGCGGCAAGTCCACTGAACAGCTTTTGTGGAAGCCCTGGGAGGAGATTTTAAGGGAAAGCTCCGCACAATCTGCGGCGGCAGTCCCAAGGCGCTCCGAGTCAGTGCTTGACAATAAACCACCATACTTCAGAAGGGAGGCGAAATTCAGATGAAGAAGCTCAAAAATACCGCCGCGGCGCTCGCTGCGGCAGTAATGTCCGCAGTGATTTCCGTTGCGGCAAACGCCGAGGGCGGACTTGCCGCTTCAAAGGCGGTGACAGGCACAAAAGCTCTGCTGAACGACATTTCCAACATACTGCTAGTAGTTGCTCCGCTGGTCGGCACAGCCTGCATCGTGTACTTTGCGGTGCGCCACGGCGCCGCCGAGGAAATGGATCAGAAAAAGTGGAAACAGCGCATGATAGTTGCGGCTGTATCGGTCGTAGTCGCGGTAGTCGCTTCGGCGCTCATCAACGTGCTTGTCGGCTACTACCAGTAAAGGAGAACCGCATGAAATACACATCGGGACAGCCTCCGGGCAGAAAACTGTTCCTTCAGCGACACAAATAAACGGAGGTCAGCAACATGAAAATAAACTGCGATCCCAAGTCTGTCCGCATAACCGCCGGACAGAACAACCGCCTTGCTACGGCAAGCATAACTCTCGACAATGCCTTTGTAGTTCGTAACATCAGCGTGATGAACGGCTCCAAGGGCATTTTTGTCAATATGCCGAGCCAGAAAGGCGTTGACGCCGAGGGGAACACAAAGTATTTCGATACCGCGTTCCCTCTCAGCAAGGAACTCCGCGCCGAGCTTTCAAACGTGGTTATCGGCGCATATCAGCAGAAGCTCGCGGAGCTTCAGAACAGCGCTTCCCAGCGCGACAGCGAACCGCCCGAACAGGACGAAGATTACACAAACGAAATGTTTTGACAACAGGAGGAAACACAATGAAGAACATCAGAAACAAGATTACTTTCAAGGCTCTCACTCTCCGCGAGGCGGCAAGGGAAAAGGCTCTCGCACTCAGGGCAAAGGCGCTCGACACCACCGGCGAGGGCTACGTTGACACGGCGGTAAAAATCATCATCGCCGTTGTTATCGGCGCTCTGCTCATGGCTGGACTGGTCGCGCTTTTCAACGAGGTCATCATGCCCAGAGTAAACACCGAAGTCACAGAGCTTTTCGACGCCGCAGGCTGATGGAGCGTTCTGCCCACCGCCGGGGCGCGGTTTCCTGCCGCGCTCCGTTTCGGCGGTCCGGAGGTGAAGCATGACTTTTATAATTATTTCGCTGATCGTGGCTCTGCTCGGAGGAATAGTGACGCTGTTTTTCAGCTCTGAAATGGTTGGCGAGCTTTACACCACGGTATTTGACTGCGGACAGTACCTCACGACTGTTTCGGGAGTTGAGTTTTTCAGCCTGCTCATGCCGGTTTCATACGGCTTCGGGATAAGCCTGATAATCCTCAAATTCCTGAAGAAAGCCTTTGATATCTACGTCCTCTAGACTGACGGCGACCCGGACGCAGACCCGTTTCTGCTTCTCACGAATTTCGTCCGCGCGGTCGGAACTGCGCTGATATTTCAATGGCTGTACGGCCTTTTTGTCGATATCTGCCGCGAGATAACAAACACGATAATTTCCCAGATAAACGGCGGCACGGACATGACCACCGAGTGGGTCACTGCGATAACCAGCATGGGAATAGTTCCAGCAATAGCCGGGCTTATCTTCGTTATCTGCTGGCTGATACTTTACTTTTCGTTCATGGCGAGGGGCATTGAGATGATGGTAATGCAGATAGGCGTTCCGCTTGCCTGCGTGGGGCTTCTGGACAACGACAAGGGAGTTTTCCGGGCGTACATAAACCAGTTCGTAAAGGCGTTCGTGACCACCATTGTGCAGATAATGCTCTGCAAGATCGGGCTGTCGCTTATGCTGAACGCTACCATCATTTCCGCTTCAAATATCTTCTGGGGAATCGCCTGCATGATAGCCGCAATTTCCATGCCCAAGATACTGCGTGAATTTCTCGTACCCACCACCGGCGACGGCAGGATAGGCACGACCGTTTCACAGACGGTCCACATCGCTTCAATGGCGAAGAACATCATTGCAAAGTAGGTGGGATATGGACACGATAAACACGCTGAGCGTATGTATGCAGGGTATCATATCCGCCGGGCTTCTCATGCGGATAATCTTCTGCGCCGTCCGGCTGACGCATGAGGAGGAAGAATCCGGACGATACCGCAGGCGCATTAAAAATTCACTGGTAATGCTTGTGATTGCACAGCTCATTTTCCCGCTGAAAGAACTGCTGATATTTTATTTCGGCTCTGGTTACTAAGGGCAACACCGCACAAAGACCATTTATTGGATTTTGTACGTGTCTTGCTTGCATCTTTCCCGTCATATTGCACAATTCGTCCTTGCAAGGCGACAGCCTTGCCGCGTCCTCATTGTACAATCTGACGAAAAATCTGACTACGCAATACACGCACAATCTTTGTGCGGTATTGCCTAAGGAGAACAGCATGGACGACAAAATCATCATACCCTACGGACTTACAATGGAGCAGGAGTATTTCCCCGGCTTCGGGAGCCGCGAGCTTCGCCAGTTCCTCATAGGATGCGCGGCTTCCGCGGTGCTGGGAACGCTTCTGCTCATCTTTTCCGGACAGCTTCTCGCGCTTATCGTCTGCATAATGATAGGCGCTTCCGGAAGCATTATGGCGGTCCGCAAGGACCCATACACCCGAATTTCCGTTGTAACGCAGATCGGAAATATGATAAAATATCGGCGCACACAGCAGAATTTTCGGTACGTCTACAAATCGCCGTGGGAACAGAGCTGACGATATTCACACTGCTGTGCGTTTACTTTTTCGGGATATCCCGGCAGGACGTACAGCGGCGTGAGATATCCAACTGCGCCCCGGTGGTGCTTATTCTCGCAAGTCCGTTCGTCAGCACAGTTCCGCTTCCGGAGCGCATTCTGGGACTGTTCGGACTGCTTATCCCGCTGGCGGCGGTCAGCGTTATAACGAACGGCTTCGGCATGGGAGATGTAAAGCTCTGTGCGGCTTTCGGCTGGACGCTTGGAGCATTCACGGCTTACTGCGCCCTCGCCGCCGCGCTGACCGCCGCCGTTCTTGCGGGAAAAATCACACATCAGAAACGACTGCCGCTTGCGCCATTTTTGTGCGGCGCAGGCATGGCGGCAATATTAATCTGCCTCTAGAATTTTAGAGGCAGTCATTATTTATGGAGGCATTTCAATGCTGAAAAACCGTACACTTATCGGCATAATCCTGATCGCCGCGGCGATAGGGCTGTGCTTTGGCATTTCGCCGCTTTTCAATTCTATTCTTTCAAGCAAAACCAAGATAATCCGGCTCAAACAGGACATTCCGCAGGGCGTTCAGATAACCGGCGCAATGCTGGAAGCTGTGGAGGTCGGTACGCTGAATCTCCCGGCGGATATGCAGAACGACCCCAGGCAGATAATCGGGAAGTATACAGTTTCCGCAATGTTCGCCGGGGACAGCTTCACGGACAAGAAACTGTCGGATTCCATAGACACCTCGGACAGTCTGCTCCGCCAGCTCAAGCCGAACGAAACCGCAATGTCAGTCACCGTGAGGTCGCTTGCGAACGGACTTTCCGGAAAGCTCCAGCAGGGAGATATTATCCAGATCGTTTCCGTTGACGAGGACGACAAGGCGCAGATTTACGAGGAACTCCAGTATGTGGAGGTGCTTGCGACCACCTCGGACAAAGGCTCGGACGACACCTACCGCGACGGCGAGGTCAACGCGGACGATGAGGACAGCGGCGACCAGTCCCTCTACGCTACTGTGACGATAATTTTGCAGGACAGGGCGCAGGCTCTGAGGCTTGCGGAATGCGAGAACACCTCGCTTCATGCGGTTTTCGTCACCAGAGGCGACGAGAAATTAAAGGCAGAATGCCTGAAAGCCCAGCTTGAACTTCTCACCGGAGAAATATCCACGGAGGAAGCTGACAGCACATCTGAACCCGTAGAAACACCCGAACCCACGTCAGAAAGCGAGGAAAGCAATGGATAACAACATCATCGCAGTATACGGCAGTCCGGGGAGCTACAAAACCACGACCGCGCTTTCGCTGGCGCGGTGCATTGCTTCAAAAGGGAGCAATGTCGTGATAGTCGGGACAAGCACCATAAAGCCGCTTCTGCCCATTGCAGTGCCGTTTGAGAGCAAGTTCAGCGGTTCGCTTGGAAAGGCGCTTTCAGCCGTGGATTTCGACCGTGATGTGATTCTCAAAAATATCTTCATGGCGACTGACAAAATCGGGATACTGTCCTACAATATCCGCGAGAACAGCAATTCCTACGCGGTCGTATCTCCGGACAGAATGGACGACCTGTTTATTCAGCTCCGCCAGCAGATGGGCGCGCAGATAATCGTGGACTGCACCTCTGACATCGTAAACAGCAAGCTCACTGCCAAGGCGTTAATCAACGCCACGCACGTTGTGGAGCTTCTGACCTGCGACACCAACGGGCTTGTATTCGACGGCTCGCAGGAGCCTATCCTCCAATCTGAGCAGTACAATTACCGTGACTTTATCCGGCTCATGTCGCTGAATTCCACGATAAAGCAGGACGAAGCCGCAATGAAAAACGCGCTCGGGCGAATCTCCGGCACGATACCCTACTGCCCGAAAGCCGCCGAGTACCTCAATCAGGGCACCCTGCTGACAAAAGCAGTGGACGACCGCACTTACAATACTACAATAAAATCCCTCGCGGAGCTTGTCACAAAGGAGGTCTGAGCATGAACAATCCGTTCAGAAATCTCGTAAAAAAGCCCGCCAAGCATGAAAAGGGTGAGATAGTCGTTGCGGATTCCGGAAACGTCAAGGAAGTCGCGAAAATAATGATAGGATTTGAAGCGCTTCTCCGGGAAACGCAGTCCTATATGTCCAAAGCCTGCGGCAACAAGCTGTTTGATTCCGACCTGAAAGACGCAATGCGCCAGCTTATCAAGCAGTACATGAAGGACCACAATTACTACGTCCCGCACATGAATCTCGCCGAAGCCGCAGACCGACTTTACGTTGAAATGGCGGAATATTCGTTCCTGACGCCGCTTCTCGCCCGAAAGGATATCGAGGAGATAAACATAAATTCCTGGGACGATATTCAGATAATCCCGTCCAAGGGTCAGCAGTACAAGTATTCGGAGCATTTTTCTTCCGCACAGCACGCGGTTGACGTGGTGCGCCGAATGCTCCACAATAACAAGCTGGTTTTCGACGCTTCAAGACCGCTGGTCACCGGCTACCTTGACAAGAATATCCGAATTTCAGCTGTACATTCGCTAATAGTGGGCGACGAGGTGGGAGTTTCGGTATCCATACGAATCGTGAATCCCTGCAAGATAACAAAACAGCAGTTCATCGAAAGCGAAATGTGCACCGAGGAAATTTACGAGTTCCTCGCGATATCGTTTGTTCACGGAATTTCTCAGGTATATGCCGGCGCGACAGGCTCGGGAAAAACCACAATTATGGCGGATATCATGAGCAACATTCCGGATCACCGCAGACTTATCACCATCGAAAAATCCGTTCGCGAATTTGACCTTGTTAAGCGTGACGAAAACGGCGAAAAAATCAACAATGTCGTACATCTTGTGACCTACGAAAGCGACGATCCCACCCGATGTGTAACCATGCAGGATCTGCTCACAAAGTGCCTTACCATGCACCCTGACGCGATATGCGTTGCCGAGATGAAGAACGAAGAAGCATGGGAAGCTCAGGAAGCCGCGCGAACAGGACACACCGTCCTCACGACGACCCACGCCTCCAGCGTACAGGGTATCTATCCCAGACTTGCAACACTGTGTATGCAGAAGCATTCAACGCCGTATCCTACCCTGATTTCATTCGTCACCGAAGCGTTCCCGCTGGCGGTATTCCTCAAAAAGCTGGACGACGGCAAGCGCCACATTATGGAGATCGCCGAGTGCCTTGGCTGTGATGAAAAGGGCAAGGTATTCACAAAAACGCTCTGGAAGTACAGAGTGGATTCCGAGCGCATTGTTGACGGAAAAACCGTAATAGACGGGCGTTTCGTCCGCGTGAACCCCATTTCAAAGGAACTCCGCGAACGTATGCACGAAAACGGCGTTCCCAACGACGTGCTTGACAGATTTTCGGAGGTGAGATAATGGACAGGCTGATATATCTTTTCGGTGCTCTGCTTATGTCCGGCGGTATCGTGGTGCTTCTCGGAATTACTCCGGAAGTCATGACGCAGGACATCATGTCGCTGCTTTCCCGGCAGAGGAGCCTGAAATACCTTGTCGCAAAGGCGCAGGGAAAAGTCCGCAGGAGCCGGCTCCAGCAGGCTGTGATGAACATCCGCAGCGCCCTGACCGCGACCCACTCCGAGAACAAATTCTCACTGCTGATTTCCGTTTCGCTTATCGGAATATGCGCCGGATTTCTGCTTGCGGCACTGCTCCAGAATCTGCTACTTATACCCATATTTTCGGGTATATGCGTGGTGCTTCCGTATGCGTATGTGAATATGCTTCTGGCAAACTACAACCGCAGGATTTCCGAGGAGCTGGAAACTGCTCTGTCGATAATCACCACGAATTACGTCAGCAATGATGATATAATCTACGCCGTGGAGCAGTCCATAGACTACATAAATCCCCCGGTACAGCAGGCTTTCCGGAAATTCCTCACCCAGACTAAGCTCATAAATTCCAACGTGAAGCTGGCAATTGAACAGCTCAAGGGCGAGATAAACAACGAGGTGTTCCACGAATGGTGCGACAGCCTTATCGAGTGTCAGGACAACGTTACGCTGAAAAAGACGCTCCAGCCGATAACCGCGCGGCTTTCGGATATCCGGATAGTCAACGCTGAACTCCGCAATATGCTGATGAGTCCCCGGCGCGAACACATAATGATGGTGTTCATTCTGCTGGCAAACTACCCTATATTATATTTCATCAACGCCGACTGGTTCAGCGTACTTTTCGATACGATATTCGGGCAGGTCGTGAACTGCATTGTGGCGGTAGTCGTTATCGTGACGGTGATTCTGGCGTATAAGTACACCCAGCCCATTCAGTATAAGAGGTGACGCATGAGTATCTATAATATAGCTCTGTATGCGGCTCTGGCGGCGGTCTGCGGACTGTTTGCCGCCGGGCTTTACAACTTTGCGCTTGTTCTGCTGAAAGTTCCGTCAAGCCGCACTACCAAGGCTATAAAGGCGGTCGCCGCAAGGAACCGCCCCACCGCCGCCGGATTCAAGAACACCTACAACGACATTTCGCTGTTCGTTTCACGGTTCATACGGCTGAACGAATTCAAGAAAAAGGAGCTTGCGGACAGCCTTAAAATCGCGAATATCTCAATGTCCCCGGAGCTGTTCACAGCGAGGGCGCTGGTACGTTCAGCCGGAATAATGCTGCTGTCCGTGCCGTTCTTCTTTTTCCTGCCGATAATCGGACTGCTGGTCATCGTGCTGGCGGTGCTGATGTATTTTCAGGAGAAGCAGAAAGTGGATTCCTGCATAAAGGAAAAGCGGAAGCAGATAGAATTCGACCTGCCGCGCTTCGTCTACGCGATATCTCAGGAAATCCAGATGTCCCATGACGTAATCTCGATTCTGGAGCGCCACAAGGACAATTTCTCTCCGTATCTCAACGAGGAAATCGAGATAACCATAGCGGATATGCGGACCGGCAACTACGAAGCCGCAATAACCAGATTCGAGGGACGTATCGGCAGTACAAATCTGTCGGAGGTCTGCCGTGGATTCATTCAGATGATACGCGGCGATGACACCTCGGTTTACTGGGAAACCCTCGCGATACGCTTCTCGGAATTACAGAAACAGTACCTCCGTAATATAGCGCTGAAAATCCCGCCAAAGGTACACAGGCTGTCATTCTTCCTGATGATGAGCATGATGTTGCTATATGTTGTGGTGCTTGGCTGGGAGCTTCTCAGCAATATGGGCGTTCTGTTCGGTTAAGGAGGGCGAATGAAAAAACTTCTTAGACAGCTTAAATCCACGCGCGGCGAGGGGTATGTTGACATTACCGTTGCCGTTCTGATAATCATGATTTTACTGGCGGGAGTAATTAAAATCGCTCCGGTTTTTATCACAAAAATGACGCTCAATTCCTACGCAAACGAACTCTGCCGCGAAGCTGAAATTGCCGGGCGCATAGGCACGGAAACGACCGCACGGCTTGACCGCCTGAATGAATCCCACCCAGACCTTGCCCCCACGGTAACGTGGTCTGCAAGCGGAAATATCCAGATAGGCAGGACGTTCAGCGTGACCGTTTCCACGGATTACGATTTCAGCTTTTTCGTATTCAATACTGCCCCGATAACCATTTCAGCCACAGCGGAGGGAACAAGCGAGGTGTTCTGGAAATGAAGCGTCTGAAAAAACGAATGCTTGCGAACAGAGGATTTTCCTACGTCATAACCAGCGTTCTGATGATATGCGTGCTTCTCATCGGCGTGGCGGTTTTCGAGGTTATTCGGCTGTATATTCAGGCTGGCGCGGTGCGGGACAAGTTCGAGGATTCTATAATCTCAATGTGCGTTGAGAATTACTCGGAGATGTACCAGCCTATCCGCGAAAGCCACGCCGCAAGCTACCGATACAACGGATTCCGCTGGGTGAACAGCAGTAAGGCGAACGAGCGATATATCCGCACTTATCTCAGCAGGGCAATGAACGCCGGGGAGATAATGCAGTGCGAAATCGTGTCGGTGAGCTTCAATGTAGAGCCGGCGGCGCTTGCCCCGTCAGATACCGATTCGGCGCAGAAATACGCGGTTTCCGGAACGCTGGTGATACGCATTCCCTACCGATTTGCGTGGCAGGAACTGCCGCCTATCGAAATGTCGCTGGACGTTCGGTCGCAGTGGCAGGCGAAGTTCTGATGAAAGGAAAAAAACAATGCAGATAGCAATAGCGTTAGTAACTCTGGCACTCTGCGGCGGGTTTCTCTGGTGGTTCAGGCGAAGCGAGAACCGCCGCAGTTTCAAGCGGAGCGAGGAAGAATCCGCCGAGCGTGAACGCAAAGCGCAGGAAACAGCGCAGGAATTCGTGAACGCCCGCGACCTCGGCGAAAACTGCCTTTACACCAACGACGGGTACATTTTCGCCTACCTCAAGGTGGACGGCATGTGTCTGGAACTACTGAGCCGGCAGGAACAGAAGGCGCTCTGCCGGCAGGTTTCCGCGGCGTTTTCACTGGTTCGGCGGCCGTATAAATTCAGTGGAGTGAGCCGTCCGGCGGATATCTCAAAATCCCTGCAAAAGTACAGCGAGCTTGCGGAACAGGCGGTCGGCGGCAGGAAAAAGCTCCTGCTGTCCGACGCGCGGTACCTTGCGAACATGGTTGTTTCCGGCGAAACCACGGAGCGCGTGTACTATATTGCGATTTGGGACAGCATTCAGAAAGCGGACGAGCGCAGAATCACCTCAGCGGCGCAGGATATCGCAAAGAAGCTCAGCGAATGCGGAATAGGCGCGGAGCTTATCGACCGCAACGGAATAGTCCGGCTCTGCAATCTGGTGAACAATCCGGCTTATGTCCACATTGAAAGCACTAACATCGACGAAGCCATTGCGCTTCTGGCTGTGTAAACGAAAGGAAACACGATGGTCAAAAAGAAAACGGAAATCGAAGCTCCGGTTAATGCGGCTTTGCAGGCGAGCATTACTCCGGTCGGGATTGAATTCGGAATGAATAAGCTCCGGCTTGGCGAAAATTACTGCCGGATCTACGGTATTTTCATGCTCCCGACCGAGGTGGAATACGGCTGGCTGTCGAAGCTGACGAACATTCCCGGAACGATAGTCACGATAAATTACGAACCCCGTAACAACGCCGAAGCAATAAACGACCTGTCGCGGAAAATCCGAATGTTCCGAGGGCAGGCGGCAAGTACAAAAGACCCGAAAGAGCGCATGAGGTGCGAGAAAGCCGCGCTCAGTCAGGAAACCGCCCTCCAGCGCATGGACAGCGGCAACGAAAGCATGGGCGTGTGGGATATCACCATTATGGTGCTGTCCCGGGACGAGGAGGATTTCAACAATCGCTGCACACGCGTTGAAAATACTGCGAACGTCATAGGCTGTAAGATACGCATTATGGCGAACCAGCAGAAAGAATCCTACCAGCACCTTTCGCCGACCTATCCGCAGATTCCGGAAATTCGCGAGGAAAATGCCCGGCAGTACCTTGTCGGCGACATAATCGGCGGTTTTCCGTTCGCAAGCGGGAGCTTCACGGACAGCGGCGGCTTTTATCTCGGGAGAGATTCCAACGACGGGCTGGTACTGCTCGACCCGTGGATAAGAAACCGCCAGCGCCCCAACAGCAACATGACGATAGTTGGCGGCTCCGGTTCGGGTAAATCCACGGCGATAAAGCACATAATCGCTTCGGAGTACGCCCGCGGCACGAAGATAATCGTCATTGACCCGGAGGGCGAATACAAGGATATGTGCCTGAATCCGCTGTTTGAAGGCTCATGGATAGACGTTGCCGGAGGGCGCGGAGGGCTGATAAATCCGCTTCAGATACGTCCTGTCCCGCCTGACGTGGACGACAATTCCGACCCGGTAAAAAAGGACAGCATAGGCGACCTCGCAGTGCATTTAAAGACCTTGCAGACGTTCTTCCGGCTGTACATACCGTCAATGGACGACCGCCTGAGAGCCATTCTCGACCAGTCGCTGGTGGAGCTGTATTTTTCTTTCGGGATCACATGGGAAACCGATGTTTCCGGCATGAAAGCGGAGCGCTTTCCGATTCTTAGCGACCTGTACAGCCTCATCTCCAGAAAAGCAGAATCCGGCGGCAGGAACGCAGAATGTTACGCAGACCTCAAAACCTACTTGGAGGGAGCCGCAAACGGCGCAGACCACCTGCTCTGGAACGGCTACACTACGATAAATCCCACCAGCGGATTTATTGTGCTGGACACGAAATCCCTGATACAGATGTCCGGCACGGTACTTGCGGCGCAGTATTTCAACGTGCTTTCGTGGTGCTGGGAGCAGATAACCCGCGACCGCAAGGAGCGCATAATGCTGATAGCCGACGAGTGCTGGACGATGATCGACCCACGCTGTCCGCAGTCGCTGGAGTTCCTGAAAAACGCCGAGAAGCGCGCCCGGAAATACGAGGGCAGCATAGTCGTGGGAACGCAGTCAACCAACGATTTTCTCGACCCGGAGGTTAAATTCTACGGACAGTCGGTGCTTGACCTGCCGACCTACAAGCTGCTGTTTTCAATGGACGGACAATCGCTGAAAGAAGCCGCAGAGCTGTTCGACCTGAACGATTCCCAGACCGAGCTGATTTCCTCCGGACAGCGCGGAATGGCTCTGATGAAAGTCGGCAGGCAGGCGGCAAAAGTGCGGCTTGTTCTGAGTGATGAGCGCCTTGAAATGTTCGGGCGCGGCGGCGGAAGATAGCGGAATTTGTCGATATATTCACTTGACAATTTGTTGATAAATGAGTATAATATAAGTGCGGAGGTGATATTATGTCAATCGCTTACAACACTTTGAACAGCCTTGTTCCGATAACTCAGTTCAACAAGGGTCAGGCTTCCAAAATATTTGACAGACTTGCGAATGAAAAACAACTCATTGTACTAAAAAACAATGTCCCGGCGGCGGTAATTCTTTCACCGGAGGAATATATCAGGCTTTCTGAAATGGCGGAGGATCATTATCTTGCGCTAGAAGCCCAGAACCGTCTTGCGAAATCTTCTGAAACCGTATCATTAGACGACGTGATGAAGAACGCCGGAATCACTCAGGCGGACCTTGACGACACAGAGGAGCCGGATATCGAATGACGTGGAACATCGAATTTCTGAAAGAAGCTGAAAAAGACCTGAACGACCTTGACGGCTCCGTCAAAAAACAGGTGTTAAAGGGGATACAAAAAGTCAGCCAAAATCCTCTGCCGGACTTTCAGGGTGGTTATGGCAAGCCGCTTGGCAATCTCGGAGGAACTAACCTTTCCGGATTGATGAAAATCAAATTCAGAAAGATAGGAATACGGGTGGTCTACAAGGTAGAAATGGTCGGAAATGTAATGAAAATTATCATTATTTCCGCCCGCAGCGATAATCAGGTATACCTTGAAGCAGAGGTCAGGCGCACAAAGCACGGATTGTAACAACATCATATTCAGCAGCCGAGATTATTCCCGGCTGTTTTTTTATTGGAGGGAAGCATGGCAGTAAATCCGAAACTGATTTTAATAGCGTCAGAGCTTGCGGGAAACGAGAAAGTCCGCAAAACTCTGCTGTATGTTCTGTTCTTTTCGCTGGGACTGATAATGCTGATTTTCGTTGTGTTCATCGGGCTTATAAGCGGACTTCTCAGCATTGCGCAGGACAACAACCTAAGAAACCACTGGAACTATTACAGGACCAGCATTTCCGAGATTTTCAGCGGTATCGAGGGCGAGATAAATTCCGATGTGAAAAGCGAGGTCTACGACTTCATGCCGGAATTTTCGGTGAACCTTTCCAAAGCCACTATCGCGAACAATTTCGACAACAGCTCCCTGATTTTATACGATGAAAAGGAGATCCGGCAGGCGCAGGAAATCATGCAGGATTACGCAGAAAAGCTCCGTTTAATAACCACGGAAGAAGCCTTTGACAGCTTCATTTCCGGTTACGAAACGGAGCTTTCCTTTTCAGATATCCGGAATATTCGTTTCACGGACGACACCGGAATCGATAGCATTTCCGCTTATCCGGACGCGGTGAAGCTGTTCCTTTACAACCGCGCGATGGAGCAAATGCCGGCGTACAGCTATTCTTTCGAGGAGATAACGATTGACGGCAAATCCGCTGATCGCCAGACGTTGGTAGTAACATCGCCGGACGGCTCCACGCAGACTATGGAATACACCTGCATTGGCGGTGGTGAGGTGTACCTGCCGGAATTCCTTGCGATGTACAATATCCGTCAGAGCCGGGAGTATCTCACCGCTGTAACGCAGAATCAGGCACCAGACATTGAATCGCAGATTGAGCAGGCGGTAGGCGGCATTCCCGAAACCTCCGAGAACGCGCAGGACTACCTGAACGGCACATGGCAGGGCATGGTTGACGGTCGCGGCGCGGTAAATCTGGATCTGTTCCGCATGGCAAATCTGAAATCCATTATCGAGGGGGCGAGCATTGACGGCGCTGTGAAAATCTCCACGGAGCGCACCTCTGACAAGCTCTCGATAACGCTGGAAACCGTTGATTCGGATATCTGGGAGGACATTTTCGGAATTGATGAAGAGCTGAAACAATACGTCGAGCAGTCCCAGCTTGCCATTGAAATGGCGCTTGACGAAGCGGAAATCCCGCAGGACGAGCGCACTATTTCCCTTGACGGAATGGTGCAGACGGCGCTGTTCGTGTATTTTGAGGGGTTCTTCGACCTGCCCGTGAGCAGTTCCGAGCTTGCGCCCGGAAGCAACGGAATACTGTCGCAGTGCGGAGAGGTTTCGGAGCTTCACCAGTACACCTACGGCTCAAAGGATATGGGAGTTCCCGAAAAAGGAATTACGCTGGCGCTGAAAGAGGAAACCGCAGTCCATGCGGATCTGCTGGACTGCGGCGATTGTATTCAGGATATCTATGTTTATGATGTCTGGAACATGGACGAGCAGGATATCGCAAACGACACCAATTCCAAAGTGTTCAACCGGAGCGCCGTCACGCTGGCGTACATCATCGACACAGACCAGTTTGAAGCGGACTACGGATTTCCGTTCCCGTCAATTGACGGCGTTTCGAACGCTGGAACGATAACGCTTTTTCTGGAGTTCACCTGCCTCAGCGAGGTGGAGTTTGAGGACGCTGATATCGGCAGTTCGCTTGATTTCGGGGATATCATCGTGGGGTACTCCCATGAAGGATATTACAGCGGCCGGTACGATTCCGGGCTTTGGCGGCACAGTCTGAACCGTGACGAGTGTGTTCCGCACGTCGGCGTTAAGACCTACTTCATGTCCGGGGAGGTTTCTCGACCCGAACCGCCGCAGGGTACGCATTACTACTGCGGTCCAAGCGCAAAGGATATCGGTGCTGCGGCTAATCCGCGGCTTTGGTTCAAGGGGTTCCGCACGGGTATGAGCGAGGAGCTGTTTGGGACGATTCATGCGGTTGGTAAGGAGCGATAAACTACAATTTAAATGTTTTTTCCACCAATAACAAGGTTTCCTCTTTTGTTCTATCATCATCTCTTTTAATTACATTAAAACCGCAATTCAAAAAATGTTCATATTTCTCCCTTGAATTAACACGCATTAAGCATTCTCTGAAATTTTCTATTGCTTCATCAGGTTTTTCCTCACGCAGCAATATTTGATACAAAAACTGTTTCTCCTTATCTGGGCGTTCAAAAAAACGATTAACAGATATTTCTGGATCAGCTAACATAATTAAAACATGGTCTTTATCTGATATTTCGGATAAAACATCTGTTGGGATATTTGTATCCACAAATATCATTTTTCCTTGTTTGGATAACTTATCAAGAATTTGCAGCTCTAAAACAGCGCACTCTTTTGTAGTTTCTTCAATCCATGCCTCATATTCATCCGGCGTTCTTCTGACAAAATCTGCCCAGTCTTTCAAATCTCTTGTATATGTCAAGCCCGGGTACTGATTGCTATCCAGATTTGAAATCAGTACATCATGATAGTTTTCTTCGCATGCAATTCCATGATATTTTTCAGACAGCATTTTTACCATAGTTGATTTGCCCGCATATGCCGTTCCGTTTATAAAATATACGTTTTTATATTTCATATTTCATCTCCCAATTCCGATATATCGATAAGATTATTATACCACAAACAGCCAAAAAAGTCAATCAATCCACGCTGAAAAGCAAATAACCACCAGAAAGGAACTCAACCATGCTTAACCCATTACTCATTTCCAGAAAAGAAAACGCCGGAATCCTCCGCAGAATATGCTCCGAACTGGGAGCAGTTCCACGGGAAATAATCGGCGAGGACTGGTCGCTTGCTGTATTTCTTAAGCGCGACTTAAAGACGTATCTCTATCAGTCGCATTTCATCTTTGACCTGTCCGCATTCAAGGAACAGGGCGATGAATTCGTGAACCTCTGCGCGGGGATATACTATCAGAAATCCGACGCGAACATCATTATTTACGCCGACAACTGCTATCCCGGTGATGAAATTTTGGACAAGCTGGTGCATAACGGCATAACGAATATCGTTGCGAATTACCCCGATGTTGACGAGAAAACCAACATCTCCATGATGACGCAGGATCTGAAAGAGTGCATTACAGAGGGGCTTTCTCAGAAAAAATGGCGGCGCTTTGACAAAACGTTTGACGCATTCGCAGAAGCCCGTGAAGCTGCCAGAATTGCTGAAAAGGAAAAAGAAAAGCCCCGCTACTCCCAGTCGAATATCAGCATAGCTGTCGTGGGAGCGCAGGGCAGAATAGGCACAACGACCTTTGCAATGCGGCTTGCGGCGTATTTCAAGAGCCGTGACGGAGAGAGCCTTGTGGTCTGCGCAAACAAGCGCGGATTCCCGCAGCTTGAGATGATGAGCGAATATTACGGCGGCACCGAGCAGAACGGTATCTGCACGATAAACGGCATTGATATCTGCACCGCCCTGACCGAGCCAGAGAAGCAGTACAACGTCCAGATTTACGACTACGGCAGTCTGCCCACTTCCGAGCTGAAGCTTGATTCGTTCGATAAGGTGTTCATTATTGGCGGCACGTCGTGGAACGAACTCCCGATGATATACATGGCTCAGCAGCCGCTGAACAGCGTGAACTACACCGTGGCAGTGAATTTCTCTGACAAGGCGGCGGTGGAGAAGAACAAGGAATATCTTATGCTCAATCTGAATGAAGTGATGGTTCTGCCGTTTGAGCCGGATCCGTTTGCTGTCGAGAGATATGAGGATATGCTTGACATGGAATTTTCAGTCATTGTTCCATGATCAGCAATCTTCACATATGAAATTTCAAGCCAGGACCTTTTTGTTGTCTGCGCCCGGAGTTGTCACGATTACCTTTTCTGGAGTTATCAGCAGCGTGCTGTTTATGATAAAATAGAAATGCAGAAAAAGGGCTCCAAAAGTGCATAGGTGAACAGACACCGCCGAGCCGTTGTCAGCACCTGAATAAAATGCTACAATTTTAGCTGAGAGGCAAAGCCCCTTGGCTAAAGGATGTAGCGGAAAGGTGATAAGTATGGCAGAAAAGATGTACATCAAGCAGTTGTACGAAGACGGCGTAAGCAAGAGCGAGATCCAGCGAAGGACAAAGGTCAGCTACCGTACAGTCTGCAAATACGCTGACATGGAAGATTGGAATGACGATAAGCTCCCGAACATGGAACCGGATAACTATCCGGTGCTCGGTGAGTATATCCCCCTCATCAATGAATGGCTCGAAGGTGATGCCACAGCCCCAAGAAAGCAGCGGCATACCGCCAAGAGAATATATGACCGACTTAGTGCGGAAGCCGGTTACACGGGCGGATACAGCAGCGTGAAACGATACGTCCGCAAAAAGCGTTTCGTATTGCGCCAGGGACTCGTAGGCTGCTTGCCGCTTGCACACCCCATTCGCAGTCAGGCTCTTTTTCTTGGAGTCTAAGTCGAAAAGTTGAAACTTTTTTGCAAAAGTTTAGAGCGAGTTATTGAAATCTTCGACCATTGGTGGTATAATGTATTGTGATTTCGTTTAAGCACCACCCAAAAGGGACGCAAGGAGTGTTTTCATGAAGATAAGCTACAAAAAATTATGGATGCTGCTCATCCAAAGGGACATAACAAAAGTTCAACTAAGACGAGATTTGAAGATCGCTGCCGGGACGATGAGCAAGCTAAACAAAGGTGAGGAAGTTGCCTTATCTGTCCTTCTGCGCATCTGCGAATACTTGAATTGTGACATTGGAGATATTTGCGAAGCTGTGCGAGTTGACAGGGAATAAGTCCGTTTTATCGTACAGCTCTTTTTGCATAATTAGAGTGAACTATTATAACTTGGAGACTTAGTGATGGATAATACACATTCATATAATGGCTCTCTGACTGCCGAGCAATTTCTTTTCTATGAGGTCCGCATCGCCGCAAAGATGTATCTTAATGGAAAGAAAATCGAAGAGGCAGTTGAAGAGATCAAAAAAGATAATCTATTTCAATACCCTACTGAGCGTCAGGTGTCTCGATTGGCGAGAGCTTGTTACAAGCGCATGGATGCTCTGGATGACGAGGCTCTTGTCCGTGACCTTGCGTATGCACCAACGGAGATTGCAAAGCAGATCAACCTCTACGCCATCATGCGCTATAATCGCCTTGTCTGGGAGTTTATGGTGTCCGTGATTGGAGAAAAGTATCGAAATCAGGATTTCAATTTCTCTCGAAAAGACATCAATTCTTTCTTTACGAGACTGCAAGCGCAGGATGATTCTGTTGCGTCATGGAGTGAGGCAACAATCAATAAAATCAAGAGCGTCCTCATGCGTATGCTGATTGAAACAGAGTATCTTGATAATCTGAAAGACACGACGCTCAATCCGGTTTTTCTCTGCGAAGAATTGGATCGAGGCATTAGGGAGAACAATGACTTTGACGCTCTTCCGGCGTTTAACTGCTTTAGATAGGAGATGGGTCTGCCATGATAAAAAAAGAATTAGATAAGATAAAAGACCGGATTTCCGATCCGAGCTTTCTTGCAAACAAAGGCTTGAGCAACGAAGTAGGCATCCATGTTTTCTGCTATGATCCAAAGGATGAGATCGTTGTTCAGGATTACATCAGACGGCTTAAAGACGAGGCGAACACACCCTACCGCATCATCGAATGCGACCTCTACGAAATCTTTCTTTCGTTGCTGGAAGATAAGAGAGTTCTTCGGTCAGTTGACGGGCTGGAAGACAAAAGAGGCAAGGATTATCTTCTCGGACAGTTACAGAAGATCGCAACGCCGGACGCACTCCTTGCGCGGATGGATTACTCCCCTCATGTCAAGGGAAAAGATGTTCTCTTCATGACCGGCATTGGCAAAATCCATCCGTTCATGAGATCCCACAAGATGCTTGACAGTATGCAGCATCTCTTCGAGGACATCCCCATTGTCATGTTCTATCCCGGCTCGTTTAACGGGCAGACGCTCAGTTTATTTGACGAGTTCTTAGACGGTCACTACTATCGAGCGTTCAATTTGCTGTAACGGAGGTAACGATATGAAACTTCAAAATATGTTCCAAAAGGACATCAACCGCGACATTAACGGTGTTATCAAGGTTGCACAGAACGACGAAAGCAGCCTGCAACAAGAACTAAGCGAATACATAATCACAAAGGAGCTGCGCAGACATTTCCGCACCTTCTTCGACAACTATGCAAAAGCCATTGACTATCCCACTGACAAGATCGGTGTCTGGATTTCCGGCTTCTTCGGAAGTGGTAAATCTCACTTCCTGAAAATGCTGTCCTATCTTCTTGCCAACGAGGAAGTCTGCGGCAAAAGAGCTATGGATTACTTCTCTGATAAGTTTGATGATCCTATGATGTATGCGACTGCGGTCAAGTGCGTCTCAGTGCCGACTGAGTCTATTCTTTTCAACATCGACATCGAAGGTCCTATCACAAAGGATAAGACCGCTGTTCTCCGTGTCTTTGCGAAGATGTTCTATAATCACTGCGGTTTCTATGGCGATGATTTGAAGATCGCAAAGCTGGAACGCTTCATCGAAAGGCAAGGAAAGACAGAGCAGTTCCGCGCCACATTTGAGGAAATCAATGGCGTACCGTGGATCGAAACGAGAGATTCCTTCGCCTTCTTCGAGGATGACATCGTTGAATGTCTGCAATCCGTTTTGGGCATGAGCGAACAAGCTGCCCGTAATTGGTTTAACGGCGAGGAAACAAATGAACTCAGCATCGCGCAGCTCGTAGCTGACATCAAAGAATATGTTGACGGCAAGGGAAAGGACTTCCGGCTTCTCTTCATGGTGGACGAAGTAGGTCAGTACATCGGTGACGATGGTGATTTGATGATCAACCTCCAATCCATTGTTGAGGAAATCGGTACTCGCTGCCGTGGCAAGGTTTGGGTCATGGTTACGAGCCAAGAGGCAATCGACTCTGTTGTTCATATTACCGGCGATGACTTCTCCAAGATTCAGGGACGCTTCAATACTCGTCTCAGTTTGTCCTCTTCTTCTGTTGATGAAGTCATCAAGAAGCGTGTGCTGGCGAAGACCGAAGCTGCTGACCAGCTTTTGAAGATGGTCTATGATAAGGAACACGCTGTTCTGAAGAACCTCTATACCTTCAACAATCCGGTGCTGGACATCAAGGGCTTTTCCGATAGCGAAGAGTTTACTGCTACCTTCCCGTTTGTCCCGTATCAGTTTATCATCATCCAGAAAGTCCTTGCTGAGATCCGCAAGCATGGCAATTCCGGTAAGCACCTTTCCGGTGGTGAGCGATCCATGCTGTCCGGTTTCCAAGAGGCTGCTCAGAAGGTGCAGGAGAAGGACGAGAATGCTCTTGTTCCTTTCCATCTCTTCTATGATACCGTTCATACCTTCCTTGAGAGTGCTATTCGCCGTGTGATTGACCGTTGCCAGACCGCAGCAGACAATCATGACGGTATTGAGCAACAGGATGTGAATGTCCTCAAGCTGCTTTATCTCGTGCGCTACATTGAGGACATTAAGGCAAACATCGACAACATTGCTATCCTGATGATTGAAGACATCCGAACTGACAAGATCGCACTTCGCGCATCTGTTACGGAGTCTTTGGAAAGACTGTTGTCTCAGAACTATATCTCCCGAAATGGCGATACCTATGCCTTCCTGACCGACGAAGAGCAGGACATCGCTATTGACATCAAAAACACGGTTGTAGACAGTGCGCAAGTCATTGCCAGCATTGCGCAGACCGTGTTCGGTGAAATCTATCCTGCCAAGAAGTTCAAGTATGGCAAGTACGACTTCGCCTATGATCAGTATATCGACGAGACGCTGAATGGCTCGGCGTCCGGTGGAATGCGCTTGCGTGTCGTGACCATCGCAAGTGACTATTACGGTGCGCCCGATCAGCGGCTCATCATGGATTCTCAAGTCAACAATGAGGCTATCGTTGTTCTCTCCAATGATACACCATACTTCGAGGAACTTGAGCAAGCGATGAAGATCCGCAAGTATGTCAAGCAGCGCAATGTCTCTCAGCTTCCCGAAAGCATTCAGGACATTATCCGCAAGCGTCAGCAGCAAGCTCGTATGCTTGAGGAACGCGCAAGAGGCTATATCGAAAAAGCCATCGTGAGCGCAAAGGTTGTTGTTCACGGCGAAATCATGGACATCAAGACCGGCAGCGCAAAGGACAAGCTGGATGCTGCGCTGAACGGCTTGGTTGAGAGCGTCTATTCTAAGCTCAATATGGTCAACAAGTTTGTTGAGAGCGATGCAGACATCCTTGCTATCCTTAACGGAACTGACGGCGAGACGATTGCTTTTACCGGTCTGGGTGCCAACAACGAAGATGCACTGAATGAGATCAGTCAGTGGCTTGAGCTGCAAAACGCAAAGATGCTCAGTACCTCTATGGGCGATGTTCAGCGCAGATACGGCGCGATCCCTTATGGCTGGCGTGAAATTGACATCGCCGCATTGGTGGCTCGTCTCATCTCTCAGCAGAAAATCTCTATCAAATATGGTGGCGCAATCGTAGCAAAGGATGAGCGCAGACTTGTTGATTACCTCCGCAGAAAGTCTGAGATCGACAAGGCTGTTGTTACCCGTCGCATTGCACCCTCCGAAGACCTTATGCGCAAGAGCATCAATTTCCTTCGTGACTATCTCGGCGCAATGGACATCCCCTCCGATGAGGACGGTCTGATCCGCTTTGTCATTGACACCTTTGAGAAGAAGCAGCAGCACTATCAGGGACTTCTTGATAATGCCTACGCGAACTTCCGCTATCCTGAGAAGGAGGTTGTCACAAAGGCTCGTGACCTCATGAACGATGTTCTGAGCCAACGCAAGGACAATGTAGCTCTGCTCACCCGTATGGTACAGCGTCAGGATGACCTTCTGGATTCTATCGAGGACTTGGAAGGCGTTGAACTGTTCTTCAAGTCTCAGCGCGTAGTATTCGATGATGCCCGTACTCAGATGGATCGCATCAGCAAGGAGCGCGACTACTTTGCCTCCGATGCTGCCGCGCAGGAAACCTTCAAGACCATCTCTGCTATCATCGGTATGCCGAAGCCTTATGACCGGATCGGTAAGCTTCCTGATCTGATCGCTAAGGTAAAGGCTGCATATACCGAGCTGCTGGATATGAAGAAGGAAGAAGTTGCCGAAAACATCCGTCAGTGTATGCAGGATGTTCACCAGCTTGCAAGCGAAGCTCGTGATGCCGGAACTCTGCTGCATCAGGCAGATGACTATTTTGTCGGTAAGCGCGAAGCGGCGGCTAAGAATGCGACCTCCGTCACTGAGCTGGATGCTATGATCACGCAGCTTCTCAACTACAAAGATACCGTCTGCAAGCGTATGGAGTTCATGGTTGCTTCCAGACAGACACCGGAGCATCCCGGTGAGGACGCACCTAAGGGTCCAGCACCTAAGCCTCCGAAGATTACCACTGTACGCCGCTACGACCTCTGTACTGTCAAGCGTCTGCAATCCAAAGAAGACATTGACAAGTATGTCGAAAGCATCCGCGAAAAGCTGATGAAGACGCTCGAAAGCTGCGACGGAGTACAGATCAACTAAAGGAGATACGCCATGAATAAATCCGCAATACAACGCTTTGCGATATGGGCGCGTACCGAGCTGATCGCTCAGGTATCGCAAAGAGCTTATCAATATGGAATTACCAAAGACGGTTACGGCGAACAAAACGCCGTGACCGTTGGTGGACGCGCTTTGTCCACTGATGAACAGCGGCAACGCAAGGAGCTGGTAGATCAGATCCGCAGCAAGGGATATACGCAAGTTATGGAAGAGGTTGCCTACACATGGTTTAACCGCTTTATCGCTCTGCGCTTTATGGAGGTCAACAACTATCTGCCCTCCCACATCCGTGTATTCTCTGACAGTACCGGCGCATTCAAGCCGGAGATCCTGAACGATGTTCTGCATCTGGATTTGCCCGGTCTGAACAAAGAGAAGGTTGCCGAGTACATTGAGAGCAATCAGACGGAAGACCTCTATCGCTATCTGCTGCTGACTCAGTGCAATGCCCTGAATGAGTCTCTTCCTCTGATGTTCGAGCGCATGGGTGGTTTTACCGAACTTCTTCTTCCCAATAATATATTAAAAGAAGAAGGCATTCTCGGACGAATGTTATCCGATATAGATGAAGCAGATTGGACAGATCAAATTGAAATTATTGGTTGGTTGTATCAGTATTACAATACAGATTTGTTTAATGCCATTTTCGATGGGGACAAGTCGAGGAAATCGCTAAAAGCGGAAGACATCCCATCGGCTACGCAACTCTTTACACCTGACTGGGCAGTTCGTTATATGGTCGAAAACAGCCTTGGTAAACTCTGGATTGAGGGGCATCCCAATGACGAACTAAAAGAGGGCTGGAAATACTATCTGGACGAAGCCGAGCAGGATGTCGATACTCAAGCAAAGATTGAAGCCATTCGTGCAGATTACCGCAATATGAAACCGCAGGACATCAAAGTAATCGATCCTTGTATGGGTAGCGGACATATTCTTGTCTACGCCTTTGATGTTCTTGTACAGATATACAAGACTTATGGCATCAGTGAGCGTGATGCAGCACAGAGCATACTTGCAAACAACCTCTATGGTCTGGATATTGATGATCGTGCAGCTCAGCTTGCTTATTTTGCCGTTATGATGAAGGCGCGTCAGTATGACCGCCGCATCTTCTCTCGTGGCATCCAGCCGCATGTTTACGCTATCGTAGAAAGTAATGGTTTGGACGCAAGCACAATTGAATACTTTACAAATAATGATCCGAAGCTCAGAATAGACTTTAGAACACTGGTGAGCGAGCTTGTTGACGCTAAGGAATACGGCTCAATTCTGAATATTTCTCAGGTAGACTTCGCTGCCTTATATACAAGAATTTCCGAAGTTCGTAACGACATAAGCATCTTTCGCGAGATCGTCCTTAATACAATTGAGCCTATAATTAAAGTAGCAGAAGTAATGGCAGCTAAATATGATGTGGTTATTACCAACCCCCCATATTTGAACAGCGCAAGAATGGGTGACAAACTGCTCCGCTATATTAAAGATAACTATGAAGAAGCAAAAGCTGACTTTTCTTCTGTAATGTATATATGTGCGCAAAGGAATTTTTCTAAGAAGAATGGCTTTATTTCATTTATAACAACAAATTCTTGGATGTATCTAAAGAGCTTTGTGAAAGTGAGAGAAATTAGTCTAAAAAACCTTTCTTTCACTTCTATTGTAGATTATGGAACAGAATTGTTTGAAGGGAAAATAGGTCATCTCCCTATTATTGCATGGGTTAGTCAGAATGCAACCTTAAATAGAAAACTTACTGCTGTTCGCTTAGTAGATTTTCGCTATGGTAGACGAGCGGAAAAGCATGATGAGTATTTCAATCACTCCAACTATTATTATGCAAGACAAGCTGACTTTTTCGAAATAGATGGCGCTCCCGTCGTTTATTGGTTCAGCAGTAAAGTGTTAGAATCTTTTGAGTACCCTGGAATAGGCACATTTGCTGAAATAGTGTCAGGAATGACCACTGGAGACAATGATAAGTTTCTTCGCCAATGGACAGAGACAGACATCTCGCGCATTGCTTTCGACAAAACCGATGTAAGTCAAATTGATTTGTCGATCACCCCATGGATTCCCTATCACAAAGGCGGCGAACAAAGAAAATGGTACGGCAATCATGAGTATGTTGTAAATTGGAGTGCTTCCGGGCAATTCAATCGTGCTAAAACTACCATGACTCATGTGTATCTAAAGCCTTGCATTACGTGGTCTGACATATCTGGCAATTCTTTTGCAGGACGATATTGTTTCGGTGGATTTATGTTTGATGTGAAGGGATCGTGTGCCTTTGCAGATATAAACAAACTAAAAATCCTAATTGGCTTATTTAATTCAAAAATAACTCCAATTTATGTAGAGGCATTGAATCCAACCTCGACAACTCAAGTTGGAGACTTGAAGCGCATTCCTTACGCAGCGCCGAATACTGAACAAAACGAAAAAATCAAAACACTTGTTGATGAAACAGTAAGCCTTTCAAAGGGTGAGTGGGATTCGTTTGAATTTTCTTGGGACTATAATAGACACCCACTTGTTCCATCCTCAACCGAAAAAAAAGAACAAGAAACATCTCAGTTTTCACATTCTCGCATGGAAAAGTTTGGACACATCGTTTGGCATTATGAAAAATGGCAGCAAGAATGTGAGGATCGTTTCAACCAGATCAGAACAAATGAGGAAGAACTTAATTGCATCTACATTGATATTTATGGGTTGCAGGATGAGTTGACACCAGATGTTGAAGACAAGGATGTCACAGTTCGCAAGGCTGACCTTGAGCGCGACATTCGCTCTTTGATCTCCTATGCCGTGGGTTGTATGTTCGGACGCTACTCTTTGGATGTTGACGGACTCGCCTATGCCGGTGGTGAATGGGATGCTTCCAAGTACAGTACCATTATTCCTGACAAGGATAACATCATCCCGATCTGCGACGATGACTACTTCGATGATGACATCACCGGACGCTTTGTGAAATGGGTAGAAACCGTTTACGGCAGCGATACGCTGGAAGAAAACCTCAAGTTCATTGCCGACGCTCTCGGCGGCAAGGGTACGCCCCGTGAAGTCATCCGCAATTACTTCATCAACGACTTCTATGCCGACCACCTGAAAATCTATCAGAAGCGTCCTATCTATTGGCTCTTCGATAGCGGCAAGAAGAACGGCTTCAAGGCACTCGTCTATATGCACCGTTATCAGAGCGATCTCCTTGCCCGTATGCGCACCGACTATGTTCACGAGCAGCAGGAGCGTTACCGCACTCAGCTCTCTCACCTTGCTGATGCAATCGACCATGCAAGTGCATCCGAGCGCGTAAAGCTGACCAAGCAGCAGAAGAAGCTCCAAGAACAAGCTCTTGAAATCCAGAAATACGAAGAAAAAGTCCATCACCTCGCCGATCAGAACATTTCTATCGACCTTGATGATGGCGTGAAGCACAACTACGAGCTGTTTGCAGATGTGCTGGCGAAGATCAAGTAAGGGAGGGACGGATATGAAGGACAATCTCATTTGCCTCATAGAGCAAATTGATACCATAGAGTCAAAGTTTCATCGTACTCCTTCTTCACCGGGGCTTTGCGTCCCCTCAGTGGATGAGATTTACGATATTCCTGAGTTCACACTATGGATTCATAGGGTACAGATGGAACTCCAAGAGATTGTTGACCGCACCGGAGACCAATTCGTCGCGGGAGCTTTGGAAGTGGCTCAGGAAAACTATAACGGGTGGAATAACCGGAGATACTTCGAGGCATTGAAGGGCAAATTGCTTGCCATGAAGGATAATCTTGATAAATACTATGCTGACACTGGGAGACACGCTATGCAAGAAGAAAAATCCCCAAAAATCTTTATCAGTCATTCGAGTCGGGACAAGGAGTATGTTTCAAAACTTGTCGAACTGCTTGATGGAATGGGACTTGATCAAACTCAGGTCTTTTGCAGCTCGCTGCCCGGATATGACATCCCGATTGGCACAAATATTTTTGATTACTTGAGAAATCAATTCCTCTCGTATGATCTTCATGTGTTTTTTATCCACTCTAAGAATTACTACCAGAGCGCAGTTAGTCTCAACGAAATGGGTGCAGCATGGGCATTGAAGACGGAATATTCATCACTGCTCCTTCCGGGCTTTGGATTCGGAGAGATGACCGGCGTAGTGAACAGTCATACTATTGCAATTAAACTTGACAACGATGAAGTTGAGGTTAAAGACAAACTCAATCAGATGTATGCAAAACTGATTGAAGAGTTCGGACTGGCACGAAAAGCGGATATTATCTGGGAACAAAAACGAGATCGTTTTATCAAAGAGGTTAAGGATGTTGTTGTCCCGATGGATGATATTCCCGAAGCTCAGGATGACGATGTTGAAATGCTCGAAAGTGGTTTACTAACTCGCAAGTCAGAAGTTGCCGCAGGGAAGAAAATTTATTATTGTCCTGCTTGTTACCAAAAGGAAGGTAAACTGTTCCCGATTGTGAAGGGGAGCATGGCAAGGAATCGTTTCTGTTCTAACTGTAAAGCACATTATAATTCACGATAAGGAGGCAAAACGCCGTGTCAATAGAATCTATACAGTTTTCTCTTAACGAGCGATTCTCTGCCCCCTTGCCGGAGTTCTATAAACGCCGCATTGTGTTTTGGCAGGACGAGGATCGTGAGTTTGAAACGATGCTGGACGGGCTTGAGATCCCCGATGTGAAGATTATCAAGCTCACCGGCACGAATAACTTTGCCGTGAAGAAACTGCTTTTGCATGATGATCTCACAAGCAATTTCTTGATTTATAATCCCTTCTCCTACGCGCAGCAGCAGGATAATTGGCTGCGTGATATTGAGCTGTTCAGCGAAGAGTACAGAGCTGACTTTATCTCCATGCAAATGAGCGAGCTGAACATTGCTGCCACTCCTGCGATGCGCAAAACAGTAAAGGTTTATTCTAAGTTCCTTGAAAACAAGGACCGCATTGCTAAATTGAAAAAGAGCGGACGCGAATATCAAACACCATTGCAGCTTCATATTGACATTATGGCTGTACTTGCCGGTCTGAACGGTGGCTCTGCTCAGGATGTTTTCATTGCCGTCCTTGCTGCAGGTCTGGACGAAGACAACAACGCTGCTCTGAACAACATCAAGAAGTTCGGAAACATTGATGCCTTCTGGCAGCTTGCCCGTAAATACACGGGATATATTCACGAGGAAGATAAGCCTCTCGGCTTCTTTGCCTCTCATGTACTGCTCACTGCTCTTGCTCAGACAATGAATACAAGCGTTCTGAAAGGATTGGAACGCTTCATCTCCGATTCCAATAAGGCATACTGTTACAGTATTGTCCATGAATGGAGAAACAGAGAGTACAATGATGATCTGTTTGACCTCTGCCGCTACATTGAAAACGAACTCAACCTTGCTTCTCGTTTTGAAAAGCAGGATATAGAGACACTGCTGACCGCAGATATTTTCCCATCCATCCACGAGTCCATCCTGAAACGCTTCTTCTCCGAAGTGGCTGATCATGTGATTAAGGTTGAACTCATGCTCAAGGCGGCTGAGAACAGACGGACTGCCGGTTGGTATGAAAGATTTGCTGATTACTACGACTGCCTTTACTACATGGCAAAGATGCAGGAGTTTTATCAGGATAACGCTGCCGGTTTCCATATTGTTGAGCCGAAAGCAATCTGGAAGCTCTATACCGAAACGGCATACGAGATGGATAGTTTTTATCGTCACTTCCATTATGCCTTCGGGAACTCCCTCAAGAACAGCAATGTTCTTTTGGAAGACAAGCTGAAACACTCTGCTGAGTATGTAGAGGCGTTGTATCAGAATTGGTATCTCAAGGAATTGACCGGCTGCTGGACAAACGCAATTTCCGAAAATCTGTCCAGCCTCGGTTATGTCTCTGAGATCGGAAAGCAGCATGACTTCTATCCTCGCTATGTAAGACCTCTTGCTGGCAAGAATTCTCGTGCATTTGTTATCATATCCGATGCACTGAGATATGAGGTTGCAGCGGAACTTTGTGATACGATCATCAGAACAACAAAAGGCACTGCCAAGCTGGATGCAGTTCAGTCAATATTCCCGTCCATCACGAAGTTTGGTATGGCAAATCTGCTTCCGGGACGCAAATTGTCTGTGACCGAGGATATGGAAGTCTTAGTGGATGGGCAGCATAGCCGTTCTACTCCTGAAAGAGAGAAAATCCTTTGTTCCGGTAATCCCAACAGCGTTGCCGTTCAATACACGGATGTACTGAACATGAAACGCGCAGATCGCCGTGAGCTTGTAAGTGGCAAAGAAGTGGTTTACATCTACCACAACACCATTGATGCCATTGGAGATAAAGCCCCGACTGAGAAGAAAGTGTTTGAGGCTTGTGAAGATGCCATGCAGGAGCTTTCCAACATCCTCCGCATTATCATCAACGATATGCAAGGCACAGACATCTTCATTACAGCGGATCACGGCTTCCTTTACACATACAGCCCTCTCACTGAGAGCGATAAGATCGGTAAATCTGGCTTCTCCGGCACTGTGTATGAAGTAGGCAGACGGTATGCGATAACAGATCCGCTGACCGCAGCAGAGTACCTTATGCCGGTGCAGTTGGAGGGTGAAATCGGCGGTATAGCTGTCAAGGGCTATACTCCGTTAGACTCCACTCGCATAAAGATCGCCGGTGGTGGCGAGAACTATGTTCATGGTGGCGTGAGTTTGCAGGAAATGGTCGTTCCGGTCATTGCCTTCAAGAATCTCCGTACCACGAGCAAGAAATATGTTGAAGTCTCAAATGCAGAAATCAAGCTCTTGAGCGAAAGCCGAAAGGTTTCTAATCTGCTGTTCTCTCTGGACTTCTTCCAGCGTCAGCCTATTGGAGACAAGGTACAGCCTTGCGCATACTCCATCTACATGACGGATGATGAAGGCGTTCTCATCAGCGATAGACAGACAATTATTGCCGACCGGACAAGCACAAATGCTTCGGAGCGCGTATTCCGTGTTCGCTTCAATCTGAAAGCCGGAGCTTACGATAAGAATAAAATATACCGACTTGTCATTGCAAACGACACCGATGTACCGGAGGAAGTCGAGTTCCATATTGACATCGCTTTTGCTGATGACTTCGGATTTGACCTATAAGGAGGGCTTGAGGAATGAGCGAATACACGATTCCTGCTGAGACAGAAGATGCCAATGCTCTGATCAACAGTAAATTGAGACAGACATTTGACGGCAGAATTGTCCGCAAAGACCTGACTAAGAAAATCAAAGAAGGCGCGAATGTTCCGGTATATGTCCTTGAGTTCCTTCTTGGACAGTATTGCAGCTCTGATGATCCTGATGTCATCGAAGCTGGTGTAAACAATGTGAAGCGCATCTTAGCTGAAAATTATGTCCGTCCCGATGAGGCACAGAAGATCCTCTCTGTGCTTCGTCAGCGCGGCAGCTATACCGTAATTGATAAGATTACAGTAAACCTCAATATCAAGAAAGACAGCTATGAAGCTGAGTTCTCCAATCTGGGTGTCAAGAACATCCCTATTTCCGAGGCATATCCGACCAAGTTTGATCGCCTTCTTTGTGGCGGTATATGGTGCATCGTTCAGCTTGAATATGAGTACATCGAAGAAGAAAAGAATGTTTCTCCGATCCGCATTCATAAGCTGACACCCATTCAGATGCCCCATGTGGATATTGAGGAATTAAAGCAAGGAAGAAAAGCGTTCACTCAGACAGAGTGGATGACCATACTTCTTCGCTCTATTGGTATGGAACCGGACAAGCTCAATGAGCGCGAAAAGTGGCTGTTGATTGCTCGTATGCTTCCGCTGGTTGAAAACAATTTCAACCTTTGCGAGTTAGGTCCCCGAAGCACCGGTAAATCCCATATTTACAAAGAAATCTCCCCGAACAGCATCCTTGTTTCCGGCGGTCAAACAACCGTTGCCAATCTGTTTTACAATATGGGACGCAAAACAGTTGGTCTTGTCGGGCTTTGGGACTGTGTTGCTTTTGATGAGGTAGCCGGTATCAATTTCAAGGATAAAGACGGCATACAGATCATGAAGGACTATATGGCTTCCGGCTCTTTCGCCCGTGGCAAAGAAGAAAAAGCTGCTTCTGCTTCGATGGTCTTTGTCGGAAACATCAATCAGAGCGTAGATGTTCTTCTCAAGACATCCAGCCTCTTTGATCCGTTTCCTCCTGAGATGGGTACAGACACGGCTTTCCTTGACCGAATGCACTGCTATATTCCCGGTTGGGAGATCCCGAAGTTCAGACCGGAGCATTTCACAAATGACTATGGATTCATCACTGACTATCTTGCAGAGTTCATCCGAGAGCTGCGCAAGGAGCAGTACGGTGACGCGCTGGACAAATATTTCCGCTTAGGCTCTAACCTTAACCAGCGTGATACCATTGCTGTGCGCAAAATGGTGGGCGGCTTTATCAAGCTGCTTTATCCTGACGGCGAATACACGAAGGAACAGCTTGAAGAGGTCTTGAAGATTTCTCTTGAAATGCGCCGTCGCGTGAAAGAACAGCTCAAGAAGCTCGGAGGTATGGAGTTCTATGATGTGAACTTCTCCTACATCGACATTGAGTCCTTTGATGAACGGTTTGTCTCAGTTCCTGAACAGGGCGGCGGTAAACTGATCCCCGAAGGCATGAGCAATCCCGGTCAGGTATATACCATCTCTCAGGGCAAATCCGGCATGATTGGCGTATTCCGTCTTGAGTCTCAAATGCTTCCGGGCAACGGAAAGTTTGAGCGCACCGGCATTGGCTCTGATACCAAGTGTAAAGAGGCAACAAATACAGCATTTAATTACTTGAAAGCAAACTCTAACCGCATCAGTGGCTCTATAAGCACAACGACACGGGATTACATCATCAATTATCAGGATTTGCAAGGGATCGGCATGACCAATAAACTTGCCCTCCCCACACTGATCGCGCTGGCATCCATTGCACTGAATAAGCCGACAATGAGTAGCCTTGCTGTACTGGGTGAAATAAGCATTGCCGGTACAATGATCAAGGTTGACGAGCTTGCAAACGCTCTTCAAGTATGCCTTGACAGTGGCGCGAAGAAAGTCCTGCTTCCTATCACTTCTGCTGCTGATTTAGCGTCTGTTCCTGCTGAGTTGATTGGCTGCTTTAATTTGATTTTCTATCAGAGTGCCGAAGATGCAGTCTACAAAGCTCTCGGAGTTGAGTAATTGTAAACGAGTATTTGGGAAAGGAGGTTTCCATCATGGCAAAGCGCAAAAAGAAGTCAAGCAAAAGAGAGCGCATTCCCGTCATCGACTTTCTGATTGATATGGCTGCTGCTGCAACAATGGATTATATTGCCTATAAACGCCGACAAAAACGCGGTGGAAGGCGAAGCAACAAAATTGATCCATATGAAGCAACGGGCATTGCAATGGGCTTAGGTATGATAGATGATACCGAAGACCTGATTAAGTTTGGCGGTATGCTCGGCATGATGGGAGCTTTTGATCCCGATGAGCCTGATGAAGTCTACCAAAACAGCTATGTCGGTAGCCACGAAGATAATCCCTTCTATGCACCAAAGAACAATAAATACGCTTGGCGTCTAAACTGCGAAGATGGCAGTGAGTACGGTATTTCGCCGGAAGACTTTGAAACGCGAGACGAGTATCATAAAGCACTTCATCGTGAGAAATATGCTTGGCGTGAGTGGCGTGAGGATGGTACTGACTTCGGTGTTGATCCTGATGATTTTGAAACCGAAGGCGAGTACGAAGAGGCTTTAGAAGAGGCAAAACAAGCTGCGGACGAAACAGAGGACGAAGATGATCTTTTCGTGGAGGCAGATAACTTCTCAGTCGATGAAGATGCCGATGTTATAGAAGATGAGATCGTAAGCACAGTAGCACCCTCTGTTGAGGACGCTGCTCTCGACAACTGTATTCAACATGACTGTGAAGATCAATTTCTTGATGATGATTTTCATGTATTTATCTACTGCAAGGGTCTGAAAAAATAACTGTGTAAATGCGAATAAACCCGAAAAACGTACCAAAGCTAAAAATGCAGCGAAACAGGGCACCGCTGGAGAGCGCCCCGACGCGGCTGCAAGATATACGGTGAAGAGCAGCGGAGCTAATTCGCTGCTTTTCTACTTCACCGGTATCTTCCAGCGGATAAACTCCGGGGTTCGGGGTGGTCTCCCCCAGTGGGGGAGGTGTCACGAAGTGACAGAGGGGCTAGTTCAGCGCAAAACTACACCGCAGCGATAAGTGAGAGGTTATATGTTGCGCTGAACTAACGACAGATAGAGCCCCGAGTTGATCCTAGGCTGCAAATCTGTCCTCAAAATAAATCATGAACTGGGCGTAAGCCAGGCCCCAGTCGCGAACCGGCATAGTCCACTTCTTCGAAATCTCGGAAACGCTCATATAAACAACCTTGCGAATAGCGTCATCGGTCGGAAAAATCGACTTGGATTTAGTGAATTTTCTGACCATTCTATGGTAGCCCTCGACGGCATTCGTCGTATATATTATCTTACGAATTTCCTGGGGATATTCAAAAAATACCGTTAATTCAGCCCAGTTTTTATCCCAGGATTTCAGAATATTCGGGTACTTCTTATTCCACTTCTCACGGAATTCCTCTTTCGCAAATTCAGCGTCATCGAGGTTCACGGCGCCGTAGATTTTCTTCAGATCAGCGCATACTGCCTTACGATCCTTGTACGGTACGAACTTGCAGCTGTTGCGAATCTGGTGGACTATGCAGAGCTGATTCTTCGTCTTGGGGAAAACCGAGTTTATCGCATTACAGAGCCCTGTGAGGTTATCGTGACAGGCAATGAAAATATCCTTAACGCCGCGGCTTTGGAGGTCAGAACATATGCTTGCATAGAAGCTCGCGGACTCGTTTTCCGATATCCAGGTGCCGAGGATCTCCTTATGACCCTCCATGTTTATACCCAGCACAGAGTACACGCATTTCGTGACAATTTTGTTATCCTTGCGCGAATTGAACACGATCCCATCGAAGAAAACTACCGGATAAACTGCCTCCAGAGGACGGTTCTGCCACTCGTTGACCTCCGGCAGAATTTTGTCGGTTATCCGCGAAACCAGACCTTGTGAAATTTCGGTTCCGTAGATCTGCTTTAACGTATCTTCGATGTCACGCTGAGACATACCTTTCGCGTACATCTGCATGATTTTCTGTTCGATCTCGTCGGTTCTTGTCTGTCGCTTTTCAATGACTTTAGGCTCAAAATCGCCGTTTCTGTCGCGCGGAACAGCGATTTCGCACTCGCCATAATCGCTGATTATAGTCTTTTTCCCGTAACCAATTCCGCCTGCTGCCCTATGTTGTGCGGCGTCCATGCCGCACTTTGGTGGCAGCTGCGCAAACATCCTGTTTGCGACTGTTTTCGGAGTTGTTCCCGGCTACAGAGTTCTTCTTGTAACCGAGATGTTCGTCCATTTCAGCCTCGAGCATCTGCTCTATCGTCCCGGCAAACAGCTTTTTCAGCTTTGCCTGAATGTCTCCGGTGGCTCAGACCAACAAGTTGGTCTGGCAGTCTGCCATCAGCGGCTTCACCAGTTCCATCTCTCGCTCGTCTAATCCGTGTGTTTTTTTCATGTGCAATACCTCACTTTCTGTGGGTATTATTGGCATTTACACGGTTCGGTATTCAGCCTCGTTAAAGAGTAAAAATTACGCTCCGTTACATTGTATCATTTTAGACACGGCAACCGACCCTGCAATGGGCTCCGACTCGCTGCTGCTGAACGCAAAGAAGTATTCGAACCAGCCGAACTATATCCACTATTTCGGTCAGGAGCTGAACACTACCACATTCAACCTCGCAAGAATGAATATGTTCCTGCATGGAGTTGACCCGGAAAACCAGGCCCTCAGAAACGCCGATACTCTTGACGCTGACTGGCCTACCGATGAGGAAACCGACTTTGATCTGGTTCTGATGAACTCTCCCTATTCTGCAAACTGGTCTGCTGCGCCGGGATTTCTGAACGATTCCCGTTTCTCTGATTATGGAGTACTTGCACCAAAATCAAAGGCGGATTACGCGTTCCTGCTTCATGGCTATTATCATCTGAAAAACACCGGTACAATGGCGATAATTCTGCCGCACGGCGTGCTTTTCAGAGGAGCAGCCGAGGGAAAAATCAGACAGAAACTTGTTGACAGCGGTGCAATTTATGCAGTCATCGGAATGCCTGCAAACCTGTTCTACAACACGTCTATTCCTACCACGATAATAGCACTGAAAAAGAACCGCACAGGTCGTGATATACTGTTTATCGACGCTTCGAGCCAGTTTGAAAAGGGCAAGAACCAGAACAAACTGACCCAGGACAATATCGACCACATCATTCAGCTTTATGTTGACCGCAAGGACGTTGATAAGGAAGCCCACCTCGCAAGCTATGATGAGATCAAGGGGAATGATTACAACCTGAATATCCCCCGTTATGTAGACACGTTTGAGCAGGAAGAAGAAATCAGCCTGTCTGATATTGCAAGCGAACTCCAGGAGCAGGACAAGGAGATAAAAGCGGCACAGGACGAACTTCTTTCACAGTTTGCCGAACTTACAGCTTCCGATGAACAGGCGCAGGCTGAAATTGCCGAGCTGATGAAAACTCTGGAGGGCTTATTCTGATGAAAAATGGAAATAATGCACCGCAGATCCGCTTCAAAGGATTCACTGATGATTGGGAACAGCGTAGGTTTTCAGAGCATTATATGAAAGTTACGGAAAAGAACGATTTGAGCTTTGGAACAGATAAAATCATATCGGTTGCTAATGGGTATTTTTAGTCTTGACCTTAGCAAAACCCTGGTTTTACGGATACATTCCACAGATGAGAACGTTATAGCTGACCTGACCTCAAAGATACAGCAGTTTATCGTAAAGTAATTTCAGACCTCATAAATGCCGAACCGCCGCTTTCATGGAAAACGGCGGTTCGCTGTATTCGGCACTTTCCTGCTCATATTCAGTTCAACTGTGGCAGAACATTATGAGCTGACGGTCTGCTGTTCATTGCACGGGCAGGGACTTCCCTTCCACGGCGAGGCTGCGATGATAGACGACACCTACCTCACCGGAAGCTGGAGGACAAGCAGTCCATAATCAGCCGTATCCGCGAGGCTGCGAAGATAGTTCCTCTGGACAGGCTGTACCTCAGTCCGCAGTGCGGATTTGCCTCCTGCGAGATAGGCAACAAGCTCACCGAGGAAGAGCAGTGGGCTAAGATAAAGCTGATAAACGACATCTCAGAGGAAGTCTGGGGAAAGTAAGCTGAATAACATATCCCATGCAGGAGCATTTGACCTGTGGGGGAAATCTGTATATGAACCGAGCTCAGGGTGCTGTCAGAAATGATAGCACTTATTATTTTTCTGAATGATGTAATGTATTTATCAAGTGCATTTTAATATACAATTCTGGTATGATGATTATATTCATCTCACAGTTTACACATAGCTGTCCAAGTGCTATAATAACCACAGAACGAAAAAGCGCTGAGTTCTCAAAGACAACAAGGAGAAGATGAACATGGATACACATGAAGATTTCCTGGGCAGGATAAGGTATCCCGGATATCACGACAAAATAATGACCGCGGAAAAGGCGGCGGAATTCATAAAGCCTGAAATGACGCTCGGCGTCAGCGGATTCACCATCGCGGGATATCCGAAGGCAGTCGCAGGAGAGCTTGCGAAACGCGCAAGGAACGGCGAAAAGCTGGAGCTTACGGTGTACTCCGGAGCCTCCCTTGGTGAGGAGTTCGACGGCGAGCTTGCAAGGGCGGGCGCTCTTAAAGCGAGAATGCCGTACCAGACCAACAAGGATCTGCGTAATTCGATAAACGCCGGTATGATATCCTATCACGACGTTCCGCTGGGACAAATGCCGGTGTGGGTCAAGAACAACTTCCTGAAGCACATCGACGTTGCGATAATCGAAGCCGCTGCAATTGACGAAAATGGCAACATTATCCCCACCACATCGGTCGGAACCTCGAATATCTACGCCGAATACGCGGATAAGATCATCATTGAGGTGAACACCTACGTTCCACGCTGTATTGAGGGAATCCACGATGTTTATTCTCCGGCGCGCCCTCCGCACACGCAGCCCATTCCGATAACAAAGGTCAGCGACCGTATCGGCACGCCCTACATAAAGTGCGACCCGGCAAAGGTAGTTGCAGTTGTCGAGAGCAACATTCCGGACAACGGCAGGACGGTTTCCCCGGTGGACGACGAGTTCCGCAGCATGGCGAATAACCTCATCGGATTCCTGCACAGCGAGGTCGAGCACGGCAGGCTGTGCAATCCGCTTCCTCCGGTTCAGGCGGGCGTCGGAAGCGTTTCCAACGCAGTATTGCAGGGGCTTGCGGAATCGGATTTCGAACATCTCACCGTGTATTCCGAGGTGCTCCAGAACTCGATTTTCGACCTCATCGACGCCGGCAAGGTGGATTTCGCTTCCGGTACGTCGCTAACCATTTCATGGGACAAGCGCGATGAATTCTTTGAGAACTTTGAAAAATACCGCGATAAGATGATACTCCGTCCGCAGGAGATAAGCAACCACCCGGAGGTCATCAGACGGCTGGGCGTTATCGCGATAAATACAGTCATCGAAGCGGATATTTACGGCAATACTAATTCCTCGTATATCGACGGCTGCCGCCTGATGAACGGCGTCGGCGGTTCCGGCGACTACTGCGAGAACGCGGGGCTTTCGATATTCATTACGAAGTCCACCGCGAAGGACGGCATGCTTTCCTGCATAGTTCCGCAGGTCAGCCACGTTGACCACACTATCCACGAGATCCACGCGCTGATAACCGAACAGGGCGTTGCAGACCTCAGAGGTCTTGACCCGGTAGAGCGTGCAAATCTCATCATTGATAAATGCGCGCACCCGAAGTTCCGCAAGGCGCTTCACGAATATCTTGACAATGCAGAATCCACCTGCAAATACAAGGAAAACCCCGTAGATATGCAGGCGGCTCTTAACTTTGAAAAAGCAATGTAAAGCAATGTGATGGAGGACAAAACAATGGACGAACAGGCAGTAAACATGGTAAATGAACTCATAGCAAAGGCAAGAGTGGCTCAGAAGCAGTTCGAGAGCTTCTCCCAGGAAAAGACCGACGAGGCAGTACGCGCGATAGGCAAGGTAGTCTACGACCGCGCCGAGGAGCTTGCCAAGATGGCGTGCGAGGAGAGCGGCATGGGCGTTTACGCCGATAAGGTAGCCAAGTGCCACGGCAAGTCCAAGTGTATCTGGAACAGCTTAAAGGGCAAGAAGTCAGTAGGTATCATCGGCGAGGACAAGCAGACCGGAATTATCCGTGTTGCTAAGGCAAAGGGCGTTGTTGGCTCCGTAACTCCGGTTACTAACCCGGTAGTTACCCCGATGTGCAACGCGATGTTCGCACTCAAGGGTCAGAACGCTATCATCGTAGCTCCGCACCCCAGAGCGCAGAAAACCAACAAATACGTTATCGACCTGTTCCGCGCAGAGCTGAAGAAGCTCGGACTTCCCGAGGACCTCGTACAGACCGTTGAGCAGTGCTCCATGGACGCGACAACAGCCCTCATGCACGGCGTTGACGTTGTAGTTGCGACTGGCGGCGGAGCAATGGTGAAGTCCGCGTACTCCAGCGGCAAGCCCGCGCTCGGCGTTGGTCCCGGCAATGTTCAGGTTATAGTTGACCGCGGCGTTGACCTCGAGGAAGCAATCCCGAAGATAATCAGCGGCAGAATTTTCGATAACGGTATCATCTGCTCCGGCGAGCAGTGCGTATTCCTGCCGGAGGAGTCCTTCGAAAAGGGTATCGATATCTTCAAGAAGAACGGCGTGTTCTATGTTGACGACGCTGAAACCGCTAAGAAGTTCGCGGACGCTATCTTCCCGGAGAATGGTCCTATCAGCAGAAAGGTCGTAGGTCAGAGCGTGCAGACCATCGCAAGGCTGGCTGGCGTTGACGTTCCGGACGGAACAAAGATGATACTCATCAAGGCAAGAAGCATCGGCAAGGACGAGCCCCTCTGCCGTGAGAAGATGTGCCCGGTAATGATAACCTCCTCCTACGACACATTCGAGAACGCAGTAAAGCTTGCGCAGACCGACCTCGACTGCGAGGGCAAGGGTCACACCGCTTCCCTGCATAGCAACGATATGGAGCATATCAAGTACGCTGGCGAAAAGCTGACAGTAAGCCGTCTGATAGTAAATCAGCCGTCCTCCACCGGCGCAGGCGGAAGCCTCTACAACGGCTTTGCTCCGACAACAACGCTCGGCTGCGGCTCATGGGGCAACAACAGCATTTCCGAGAACCTGAACTACACTCACCTCATCAATGTATCTCAGATAGGTCTTTACAATAAGGACGCGGCAGTTCCCACCGATGAGGAGATCTGGGGCTGAACGGACTAAGGAGTTTTTATGGAACAGATAATTTTCCGCCCGAAACTTTATAAATTCGACACGCTGAAAGCCTTTACCGATGAATTCAAGGTAGGCGGCAGCGACCTTATCCTGACGAACAAGTACATCTACGATCCGTATTCCGATAACAACAAGTGCGGCGCGCAGGTGATCTATCAGGAGGAATTCGGCGGCGGTGAGCCTACCGACACTATGGTAGACGCGATAATCTCCGAGGCTTCAAAGAAGCATTTCGAGCGCGTAATTGCCATCGGCGGCGGTACCGTTATCGACATTGCAAAGGTGCTTTCCGTATCCGACGGAGGCTCGGTGGATTCCCTCTACGACCATAAGGACAGCATTACAAAGCTGCACCAGTTAATTATAATTCCGACCACCTGCGGCACCGGCAGCGAGGTCACGAACATCTCGATAATCAACCGCACGCGCCTTGGCGTGAAGATGGGTCTGACCTCCGAAAATATGTTCGCGGATTACGCTGTGCTGGTTCCCGAACTTCTTGCGAAGCTCCCTTTAAAGGTGTTCGGCGCAAGTTCCATTGACGCGCTGGTCCACGCCGTTGAATCCTCGCTCTCCCCGAAAGCTACCGTATACACAAAGCTGATGGGATACAAGGCTATCGAAATGATAATCACCGGCTATCAGAAGCTGGTCAGCGAGGGCATGGACAAGCTCCCGCAGTACATGGGAGACTTCCTTACCGCTTCCAACATGGCTGGATTTGCATTCGGCACAGCGGGCTGCGCGGCAGTCCATGCGCTGAGTTACCCCCTCGGCGGTACATATCATGTTCCTCACGGCGAGAGCAACTACGCGCTGTTCACCGGAGTGCTGTACAAGTACATGGAGAAAAAGCAGGACGGCGAGATAGCACATCTCAACGCGTACCTCGCGGAGCTTCTGCACTGCGACGTGAAGAATGTCTACAACGAGCTTGAAAACCTGCTGAACCACATTCTCCCGAAGAAACCGCTGCACGAATACGGCGTTACCGAAGCGGATATTCCGGTATTCACCGACAACGTGCTCGCAACGCAGGGCAGACTGACCGCGAACAATTTCGTTCCGCTCAGCCGCGATGATATTCTCGACATCTACAAGAATCTTTATTGATAATCTTCTCCCCCTATATGCGCTCAGCGCTGCTCCGGCAGTGCTGGGCGTTCTTTCTCAAATGATATGAAAGGCGAAAACCATGAAATACAGCGAAATGGACAAACAGGCGCTCGAAGCCGAAAAACAGAAGTGCCTTGAGCGGTTAAGCAAGTATTCAAAAGATGACATCTCCCTCGACCTCTCCAGAGGAAAGCCCTCAAAGGAGCAGCTCGAGCTGTCGATGAAAATGCTGGACGTTCTCGATCACCACAGCCTGCTGGACAGTGAAAGCGGTCAGGACTGCCGCAACTACGGCGGGCTTGACGGAATCCCTGAGGCAAAGCGCCTGCTGGCGCACATGATGGGCACGCACTCCGTGAACACGATAATCGGCGGAAACAGCAGCCTTACGATGATGTACCAGCTTATAAGCCACGGAATGACGGACGGTATCTGCGGCTCCACGCCGTGGCAGGAGGTAAAGGGCAGAAAGTTCCTTTGCCCTGTTCCGGGTTACGACCGGCATTTCGCGATAACCGAGCATTTCGGATTCGAGCTTGTTCCGGTGCCGATGAACTCCGATGGTCCGGATATGGACGTAGTGGAAAAGCTGGTAAGCAGCGACGATAAGATAAAGGGTATCTGGTGTGTTCCGAAGTACGAAAACCCCACCGGAATAGTTTACAGCGCCGATGTAGTCCGCCGTTTTGCCGCGCTGAAGCCTGCGGCAGAAGATTTCCGCATTTTCTGGGACAACGCCTACTGCGTGCATAATTTCGACGGAAAGTGCGCCGAAATTCCGGATATAATCTCCGAATGCGACAAGGCGGGAAATTCAGACCTCGTGTATGAATTCTGCTCCACAAGCAAGATAACGTTCCCCGGTTCGGGAATTTCGGCGGTGGCTTCCAGCCCGGCAAATCTCATTGATATCCGGGCGTTCCTGAAGTTTGCAACGATAGGTCCGGATAAGATAAATCAGCTCCGCCATGCGAGATTTTTCAGGAATTCCGCAGGACTCCGCGCGCACATGAAGAAGCACGCCGCGATAATGAAACCGAAATTCGACGCGATGTACAAGGTGCTGAACGAGGAACTGGACGGGCTTGGAATCGCAGAATGGACGGTCGCAAAGGGCGGGTACTTTGCTTCCTACGATACACTCCCGGGGTGCGCGCGGGCGGTCGTTGAGATGGCTGCGGAGCACGGCGTGAAGTTCACTCCGGCAGGCTCGACCTACCCCCACGGAAACGATCCGCAGGACAGCAATATCCGGCTGGCTCCGTCATTCGCAACTGTCGAGGAGATAGAAAGCGCAGTCACGGTTCTTGCGCTCTGCACGAAGATCGTAAGCATTGACAAGATGTTGAAGTAAAAAGCATAGCGCCTGACGAATTTATCAGGCGCTTTTGCCGGTTTAAGGAATAAATGGAGAATTGATATGTACATCAGCTTTGACTACTACCGGGCGTTTTATTATGTCGCAAAGTACGGCAGCATTTCACAGGCGGCGGAAGCACTTATGAACAACCAGCCCAATGTTTCCCGGACGATAAAGAACCTCGAAAGCGAGCTTAACTGCACGCTGTTTGTACGTTCCAGAAAGGGCGTTGAACTGACCCCGGAGGGCGAAATGCTGTACGCCCATGTAGCCGCGGCAGTGGAGCATATCCAGTCCGGCGAGGAGGAAATCTGCCTCGAACGGACGCTCTCCAAGGGTGTAGTGACGATAGGCGCAAGCGAAATCGCGCTGCGGTGCTTCCTGCTTCCGGTGCTGAAGGATTTCCGGCAGAAGTACCCGGGGATACGGATACGCGTGTTCAATCATTCCACGCCGCAGGCGGTTTCCGCGCTGAAAAACGGGCTTGTGGACATAGCTGTCGTGACTACTCCGACCGGCGAGCTGAACTCCCTGACCTCAAAGGAAATATGCGAAGTAAGGGAAATTCCGGTGTGCGGAACGGCTTTTTCGCAGCTTGCCGGAAAGAAGCTGAGCCTTTCGGAATTGTCCACATATCCGCTGATTTCACTCGGAAAGCAGACGAAAACCTACGAGGCGTATTCCGAGTGGTTCAGAAAGAATAAATGCGATTTCACGCCGGATATCGAAGCCGCGACCGCCGACCAGATACTTCCGATGGTTAAGAACAATCTTGGCATAGGTTTCGTTCCGGAGGAGTTTCTGGAGGAATACCCGAATCAGGGAATTATCAGTCTGGAGCTTCAGGAAACCGTACCCTCGCGGCAGGTGTGCTATCTCAGGAAAAAGGGGCACACCATGAGCGTCGCCTGCCGGGAAATGGAGAAGATGATTTTATCCGTATCCGAATACTGAGAAACAAAAGCACCTGCCAGGATACTGATGTGGAACCTGATCTTGTCCCTTTCAGAATACGAAACAAGACCTTTCGTAAGATATGCCCTTACTGTAGATTTTGACCCAATAAACGTATATTGTCCTGAATTTCTTAATTACCCTAATACCGTAACAGGGTATGATTCGGTGATGAAAACAAGGATACTTGAAACAATGGGGTATATTCTGACCGCCCATACGAACGCAAAAAAGTTCTGTGTTTTTGCCGGTGTGGGCAATTCCGGTAAATCTCTATTGATAAATCCTTTAGAACTTGTTCTCATAGCCGTTTAAGCAACAAATGCAGGTGAGAAATGTAGATGATATTTTCTTCGGAATCGGCAGAATATTCAAAATCTTTGGATAATCTCCGATAGTCGCCAAACCACGAAAAAGTACGTTCAACACGCCAGCGTTTTGGCAGCGCTTCAAAGACGGGTTTTATCTGCTTTGAAATATCGATCATTACGTTGTGAAAAACTTCAAATGTATTTTTTAAAGTCCCTCTATACCCCTCATCTGCACATCCTGCATGGATAGAAGGGTACAAGAATAAAGCCTTTTCAAATACGAAAACGCCGCCCTTTGTATCGTGTTGATTTGCCTTATGGACATTGACTGCGAGAATATTTCCCATGATATCGGTCACGATATGACGTTTCACTCCTTTTGTTTTTTTCCCCCGTCATAGCCTTTTTTATCGCTTCTGTATGCTGTTTTCACGCTTTGTGAATCAATCAATGCGTAATGAGGTTCGGCTGATCTGCCGTCGCTAAGGCGTGCTTCTTTAACAAGATACCTCATGACCTTTTCCCATGTTCCTTTCCTTTTCGCACGACTATAAAAATTATAAACTGTTGAATAAGGCGGATAATCATGTGGAAGAGCTCTCCATTGACAGCCTGTTTTCACAACATATATGACTGCTTCTACAAGATTTCTCTTGTCATATTTGCTTTTATTCCCACTCGGGAAAAATTCTTTTATCTTTTCCCACTCACTGTCGCTTAAGTCGCTTGGGTATGCGGTCCGTTTGTATTCTGCTTTCATGTCTCTTATTATACCATATTTTTTCTATGAGAACAAGTTCTAATATAAGTGAAATGGGTGGGCACCTACCAACAGTCAGGCTAAACAAGTCTGACTGTTTCTGTTTTAAAGGAGAAAATAAAAATGGATACATCAATAAGACTCTGCACAATGGACGGCCTGCCCGAACTCCGCAACCTGTCAATCAACACGTTTTACGAAACATTCGCCCCGATGAACACTGCGGAAGATATGGAAAACTATCTCGCCACATCGTTTGATGAAGCAAAGTTCCGCAGGGAACTCAGCGACAGTAACACGGATTTTTTCTTCGTTTATTCCGGTGAGGAACTTGCTGGCTACATTAAGCTGAATGAAGCCCCGTCGCAGTCTGACGTCAACGACAAGACTTCACTGGAAATCGAGCGCATATATATCCTGTTGAAATATCAGGGTGAGGGGCTTGGCGCTTTGCTTATGGACAAGGCGATTTCCACAGCCAGAGAACGTGGCAAAGAGTACATCTGGCTCGGCGTCTAGGAGAAGAACGAGAAAGCGCTTGCGTTCTATAAAAAGCACGGATTCCATAAAATTGGTGAGCATTCGTTCGTTATCGGGAGCGATATTCAAACCGACCACCTCATGCGGCTTGATTTGAAAAAGTAACATATACCAATAAACGCCTTGCAGAATTTGTTTGTGCAAGGCGTTTATTATATTAATGTTCAAAGTCAGTTAGGATTACATTTCTTACAAGGCACATACCCGCTGGCAACAGCGCCGTCAAAATCTTCAGTGTACGCCTTGTTTGAATCTTTCATCTGCTTGACCGCTGAACAGCTTGGATAGTGTATCTTTTGGGTATTTGTGTTCAGAATGTACTGTGTTCCGACTGGATCAACTTCCGCAGCGGTCGTGGTAGTCTGTACAGTTGTCTGTGTAGTTGTGGCAGTAGTCTGAACTGACGTCTGATACGCACTCGGCTGTTTATCAACGCTGATATTCTTTCCGTCAGAGGTGAAAACTATCGTGCCTTGCAGGTCGGTACGGAAAACCTCGATGTTTCGACTGTTCAGACGTTCCAGCACCTCGTCAGTGGGGTGTCCGTATTTGTTGCCCATTCCGCAGCTTATCACGGCGTAAGTTGGGTCAACTTTTTTGAGAAAATTAGCAGACGACGAGGTAGCAGAGCCATGGTGTCCGACTTTCAAAACATCGCATTTAATGTTAGTCCAGATGTCATCTTCCTCGGATTTTTCAGCGTCTCCGGTGAAAAGAAATTTGTTCTCGCCGTACGTCAGCTTGATTACCACGGAACTGTTGTTGCTGTCATCGCTGAGAGTTTTCGGAGCAACTACCTCCACCAGAAGCTCCGGTTCATCAAGGATAACCGAGCCAGCCATTACTTCATGAACTGCCGCGCCGCTGTTCTCGACCGCGTCTAACATACGCTCGTATGTCTGGGTCGTAGTTGTGAACGCAGTAGCATAGAAATTCCTTATATTGAACGTATTCAGCACGTCCGCCATGCCTCCGATGTGGTCAGCATGAGGGTGAGTAGCTACAACATAATCCAATGTATCGTAACCCTGACCATATATGTAGGTTACAATACTGTCGCCATACTCGCTTTCTCCTGCGTCGATGAGCATGGTTTCTTTGTTAGGAAGTTCGATGAAACAACTGTCGCCCTGTCCCACGTCAAGGAAATGCACTTTAAGCTCCTGATATTCTGACGGTTCCGGAGCAGGCACAGTAACTGACGTTTCGGTCATTGTGGTGGTTGTTGTAGCTTCCGTTACCGTAACATCTGAAGTTTCCTCGGATATTTCGGCAGACGGAATTATAGGCTCAACGGACGGTTCAGTCGAGATTTCAGGCGTAGAAGATGTCGTGAAAACCAGACTGCCGTCAGAAGCCGCGATTTCCGAATAATTCACATCTGTTATAGATTCTCCCGGACCGCAGGCAGTAAGCGAAAGAAATGCTGCTAATATTGCTGAAAAAGAAAATAACTTGTGTTTCATGGTGTATACCTCCTGTATTGTTTATTATAACACCTTGTGAGTGCGAAAATTGTTGCTTTTAGGGAGCAGAATACTGTTTGTAGGTTTCTGTATCAATAAATACACAGTTTCGGTTCATAGTCAGTTTTCTGTCTTGTAAGATATCAAATCTAACATTTAACCACATTATATCATATTGTATCACGCATTTCAATATTAATTGCGGAATTGTTCACATATAAATTGCAATAATATAGGATAAAATATATCACAGGGGTGATATTGAATGACGGAAAAGGAGTTCTCGCTGCGTCTGGCGCAGCTCCGCAGTGAAAAAGGAGTATCAGCAAGGGATATGAGCCTGTCCATCGGACAGAATGCCAGCTACATCAATAATATAGAGAATGGCAAGGCACTGCCGTCCATGACTGGATTTTTCTATATATGCGAATACCTGAACATCACGCCGGGGGAGTTTTTCGACGCGGAAAACAAGAATCCGGAAAAGATTCAGGAAGTGGTCGAGAACCTTAAAAAGCTGGACAGCGAACAGCTCGACAACATCTCGGCAATCATACGGGACCTTGCAAAATAGCAAAAGGCGCGGCTTTACATAGCTGCGCCTTTTCATATTCACTTGATTCCGAGCAGATTGTTGACGGTCACGTTAAAGCATTTACTTAATGCTATAATTTCTATGTCGGTCACAAATCTCTCGCCGGATTCTATACGCTGGACTGCGTTCTTGTCGATATCCAGACCTACGACCTGCAATCTGTCTGAAAGCTCGCGCTGTGAGATTTGGAGCGCCTTGCGGAGTTCTTTTACTCTCAGTCCCGATATGTTGTTGCGTCCATCTTCGGTTCTTGCCTTGAACATTTTGTCTACCTCCCGTTAAGTGTCAATCTTGATATAGGCAACTCTGCCATGATATGGTTACTGAATGCTGTGCTTGGAAATACCACCTATCATTATACCCCATTTATCGGGTATATGCAATACACTTTTTTCCCATTATAATATAAGATAGGTGATATTATGATAAATTACGACCCTTTCTGGGCATACCTTGCCGAACATGGCATAAGTACATATAAGCTGATAAACAGCTACGGCGTCAGCAAAGGTCTTATTGATCGAATGAAGCACAACAAGGCAATAACAACTTTCACGATCAATGAGCTGTGTAATACATTAGACTGCAATCTGAACGACATCATGGTGTTCGTTCCGGATAACAAAGAGAATAATGAGTAAGACTTTCGAAAAATCGGAAGTCTTAATTTCTTTTTGGCTAGGTGTCTTTTTGATTATAAGGATCAGTCGTCCTGAGATTTGCTCTCTATCATTCTGCGAATGTATCCTTTGACCTCAATCACCTGCACTGCGCTCAGACTGTCGATAAGCTCCTTTGTCTGGGTGCGGACAAGCTCATCGTCCAGCACGGCAAAGTCGCTTTTATAGAGCAGGTAATCTACGGAAACACCATAGGTCGTCGATAATTCCATAAGAATACTAACTGGGATATCTCTGTTTCCACACTCATTCATGGAAAGCGTGGTCTGGTCTATAAAGAGCTGTTCTGCCATCTGTTCCTGGGTCATTTTAAGTTTCTTTCGCAGGGAACGAATCCTATTCTTATAAGACACCGCCATGTTTACACCTCCTTTCCGGAGATTAGTATATAACATTTACAGTGGTTTTTCAACCTACAATGTGTCATATTCTTACGACACATTGTCATACAAAACCACTATATTTTGTGTTATAATAGATATAGGAACAAATAAGCGACGGAAACAAAACCACTCCTTTTCGGAGAGTCGGACTAATCTCATTATCCGGAAATATTACGCCGCTTTAGTTCCGGCTCAGTTCATTGACAATTAAATAGCAATGCAGATAACAACAAACTGATGTCCTTAAAGACGTGCCAAGACGTTCTGCTGCTGAGCGAATGCCTATGATGCGCGGCGTCCATGCCGCGCTTGGGGCATTCACCTAACAGCGTCCTGCTGTTGATCTGACGGAATATCTCATTATCCGTGACCACCAATCTACCGCGCGAGAATAACAGATACGCCGCCACCTGCCGACAGTCCGCAGGAACCCTAAACGCATAGGGAACTCCTTAAAGGAACGAGCGCGGAGGACACAGTTATAATGATACTTCCGGCGACGGCTTGTCCCATAGGAATGGGCAGGGGTGAAAGTCCCATGCCAGGGTGCGTACTACCTGGGTCTGCATTGACACGCCAAAGCAGAAAAGGACGGGCATTTCTGCTCGTCCTTTACGCTGCGGTTATTATTAGATTCTTTGCTGTGATTTTACACAAATCTTTGCTGGTTTATTGGTAATTATGCTTAAATTCAATAAAATGGTGAGGGGATTGTGCTTTGCCATCTTGACTTTCAGGCTTTAATGTGCTAAACTTTACTTGTGAAACGCACGTCATAAGTCTGAAACTGGAGGTAACTATAGCAATTCTCAAGGAAGGGTATTTCCAACTTGCGAAGTTCCTTTGAGAATTGCTATTGATTATGGCAATGGTACTTATTATAACTGTTAGGAGGACAACAATATGACCTCAGAGCAGAAATCACTTATCATATCTCAGATATCGCTTCTTCTTGACCAGATGGTTGAGGCTCCGGCTAAGCCTAAAGCACCTGTTAAGGACGGTCCACGCGAAATGCTCACGACCAAGGAGTGTCTTGAAACAGTAAAGGGATTATCGTTCCACACGCTTCGTGTTCTGATTGCCAAAGGTGAAATTCAAGCGTTTAGAACAGGCGAGAACGGACGTGGACGTATCCTTGTCCCCAAGAGTTCGCTTCTTGCCTATTTTGACAGACTTTAAGACGAGAATCGCATTGCGATTATGCGTTAAAAGGGTCTGTGCAGGAGGTAATCTGAACATATGGCTACAATAAGGAAACGCGGTAAGACTTATCAAATCCGCGTCAGCACAGGATATGACGCGCTCTACCGTCAGGTGGTGCGTACAAAAACCTGGAAACCCAAACCCGGAATGAGCGATAAACAGATAGAAGCCGAACTTAATAAGCAGGCGGTAATGTTTGAGGAACTCTGCACCAGAGGAATAGTTCCATCAAATATGAAGTTTCAGGAGCTTGCAGAGAAATGGTTTGACGAATATGCAGTTGTCAATCTCAAGAAATCCTCGGTACAGCGGCTCAGAGGGGTGACAAAGCGGATTTATTCCGCATTCGGGCATATCAGGGTAGACAAGATAACCCGCGGTCAGATACAGGCATTCATTGATGACCTGGCGCGGAACGGCAAAAACTTTTTGAATGGTCAGCCGCTTTACCGAAAAACCATCATTCATCATCTGAATCTCTTGTCCGACGTGTTTAATTACGCGATACGATTGGAGATGATAGAGGATAATCCGTGCAAGAATATTTTCGTTCCCAAAGGCAGGAAAAAGGAAAAAGAAATATACACTGTTGAGGAAATGAAACAGCTTTTCGCACTCGCAGAAGAATACGGCACTCTGGATTATCGAGCCTTTCTTACGCTGGCGGTTTACAGCGGATTCAGAAGCGGAGAGCTTATGGGGCTTGAGTGGAAGGATATCGACTGGGACAACAATGTTATAAGCGTCCGCAGGACTGCAAACTATACGGCAACAGACGGAACCTATACAGACACTCCGAAAACAAAAAAATCGGTGCGGTCGCTTAAACTGCCCGATGTAGTGTTCGACCGTCTAAGGGAGCTGCGCACGCAGCAGCTTGAGAACAAAGAAATATTCGGAACAAAATGGGTAGACAGTGACCGGATATTTGTGAACAAGCTAGGAAAGCCGCTGTACAAAGGAGAGCCTTACAAGTGGCAGAAAAAGCTCACAGAGGAACACGGCATGAAATTCTGTGATATTCACTCTCTCAGGCATTTTAACGCTACGGTGCTGATTCATTCCGGAATTGATGCCGCAGCAGTGTCAAGCGCTCTAGGACATTTCAGCATAAGCACAACAACAAACATTTATTGCCATGCTTTTAACGAAGCGCAGGCAAGGACAGGAAATGCAATAGCAGCCGCATTGGACTTCACAAGTTTCCCTAAAGGGGAAGTTTCAGAAAATAAAAGGACAGAAATGCCTCTCTCAGAGCGCATTATTGCTCACAATTCTGATGCCGCGAAGGACATATGAAGGACAAAATTGCCTTTTCAGGGCAAAGCAAAAGCCCTACAAACGGCTTAATACAGCCATTTGCAGGACCTTGAAGCGTGGTGGAGCCGAGGGGAATTGAACCCCTGTCCGAAAACCCGTCCTCACGACTTTCTTCGGGTGTAGTCAGTCTTTTAAATCTCCCGCGCCTGAACGCCGACAGACAGGCTTTCAGGTTTGGCAGCCTTTAGTACATCAGAGATTACAAGGCAACTCATCAATGACGTTCACCACTAGTCGACGCCATATCCCCGCCCGTGGTACTGCGAGGTATGACGGCAGCGCGCTTAGGCAGCTACTAACTCAGAATTGTAATCTGCGTTTAAATTTAAAGGTGCGACGATTAAAGTGATTTCGCCCTCACTACCCGCTTATCGAGCCTCAGGATCCCCGTCGAAGCCTTTACGGCCCCATGGAACTAAAGCTTTGTTTATACAGTATACCACACTTGAAGCGTTTTGTCAAGAGGCGAAACGCTCCAACCGCCCTGCTCTTCCAGGAGCTCAAACTCTAGTATAACACGGATAATCCGATTTAAACAGTCCACCTGAAATATTCCGGAAGCACGGTAAAACGCACCTCCGGGAACTATCGCGGAAACCTTGCAGGAACAAAAGATCACCGACTGCTCAAACTGACCTAAACACGCTCAGCCAAAGTTTATTCCGCATATTTTCAATGAATCTTCCGGACATTTGAAACAGCGCCCGGGTGCCATGATACAACATACAGCTCACCCTGAATGGAGAAAAGGGGCGCCCGTTCGGAATCACTCTGCACGGCAGAAGCCGTCCTCGGATCTTCGTCACAGACTGGAGAAGAAAAGATCTCAGATGAGCCGCAGCTCATAGATCAGGATTGCGAAGCGTATTGCGTTATGGAGTGTTGTCGGGTTGACGGATTGTTGAATTATCGAATTAGCGTTCAGCGGCTTGCGAAGTCTGGCATACCCGAGTTGACACGCTGTTTCCGCAGAAACAGTCATGATCCGGCAGCCATCGTGAGAGCCTGATGAATTGCGGTTCTATTTCCTCAATAATTCGCCCGCCTTGCGGAAGGCACTATTGAAATGGTGTTATCAGCACCATAGCTTTTAGTTCCGTTACTTCTGACCTGTATGCTGTATCATGGCACCCGGTGGTGCCGGGAGTATCACTCCCGGACGCCGGCTACGATCGTTTCAAATTCGTCTGAGATGTTCCACCTGGGAACGAAGTCAACGTCGGTCGTCACAAGCGCCTTGTCTATCCATGCCGAAGCCGCCTTCGCCTGCTGGGTGAGTTCCTCGGCCTTGCTGCGCACTGCGTTCCGGTCAAAGGATATCGTGCTGATCACCGTCGCGGGTACGTTGTAGGCAGTCTGCCTGCCGTCGATGTCAAACTTGTAGCTTGTGTCCATGTAGTCACGCCTGAGGTTGCGGAGGTCAAGAAGGCTGCGGTACTTTTTAATGAGATCGTGGCGCTCCTTATTCAGGCTTATCTCAAGGTCGAGGTTGCGCGGAAGCTTCTGCTTCGCCGCCGAGATCGCAAGAGCACATCTTTCGCGTTCCCTGCGCGCCTCGTCCAGGAAGAGGATAAGCTCGTCGCCGGTCACGCTGTAGCTGCGGAGATCCTCAACGTCCTCCTGCGTGTCCTCCATTCCGCTGTTTACCTCGGAATACCTCAGCACCTTCCGCGATGTGTACAGGTAGTTATCACTGCTGATCGTCCGGACATCAAGACGCGGCGACACCGGGCTGAGCAGGTCCCGCGCCGTCTGCATTGATGTGCTGAGGAAATTCATGTATGCGAATGCGTCCTTGAGGTTCATCGGTTCTGTATTTACTGACATATTTCTACCTCCATTTGTCTGCGTTTTGTCTTTCTGGTATTATATATTCAGATTTTTCCGGAGCGTCAACCGATTTTTTATAAAAAACGCCCCTGACTTTTCGTCAGAGGCATATTCCGGAATATGTCACGCGCACATCATCGTCCGGAGCTGCTTGAGGGTCCTGTTGACCATCTTCCGTACGCCCTCCTTGGAAGCGCCCAGCTCCTCGCCGATTTTCCCGTAGCTCTCGCCGTGGACGATGCAGCGTATCATCGCAGCCTTGTTCCTGTCGTCCGGCAGGGAGTCAAGGCATTCCCGCATTTTTCCGAGCATTATTTTATTTTCCACGGTCTCCTCGACGCCGGGCTCGTCCGATACGATGGTATCGCCAACAGTCGCGTCTCCGTCCTCGCCGGCGGGGTCGTTCAGGCGTATCACAGCGTTGCCGCTTTCCGCCATGCGGACGTTCCTCAGCCTGAGCTGTCCCCACCCCAGCTCCTTCATCAGAAGCTCGTCGGATGGCTCGCAGGAATTCAGCCTGAAAAGCTGCTCACGCTTGCGCCGGAGCTGGTTCACGCTGGCAACATAGTGCCTGCCGCGGATATCGCAGTCAGCCGAGTAGCTTTTCATAAAGCTGTCGAATGCCGCAGAAATGTAGGTCGGCAGGCTGGCGCGGTCAGGGTCAAAGCGCCGGAGCACCCTGTCCAGGCAGAAGTAGAATTCGTTCACCCAGTCGCATGGCTCCATATCAGACCGGACTGCTGAACCTCCGGTGACTGCCCGGACGCGCTTCGCCGCAATCAGAAGGCAGTAGCTGATCAGCTTTTCACGGCGCTCCCCAGGGAGAGACTCCAGCCCTGAGCGGGAAGCCTCCGCAGCGTATTCAGCGGCTTCCCCGCCGCTTACGTTCGCGGTGCGCTCCAGTTCAGCTATGTAATTCTGGATAGAAGTAACGATGTCAAGATTTTCGATGCTCATAATTTCCTCCTTGTCTGACCAGTCGTGTTCAGAAGTGTTCCTGAGAAAAAATGTCGCGTCATTATGCCGATTGCGCCGCCGGAGCCTCCTGTCCTTAGTAATAAAAAAACTCAGAAAGCAGCTGTTTTACCCGCAGCATTAACTGAGTGCCTCAAAATGAGGTGGAATCTAATTATACAACAGAAATATTCCTTTGTCAACCCCCTTCGGCAACTTTTTTACAAATTCAGGTGAAATCCGGAATCAGGTCAGACAAAAATATCCCCCGCACTCGTCATGCGGGGGATAAACATTGAGTTCAGAACTGATTATGTGAGGTTCTTGATAGCTTCGTTGATCTCGTTGATACGAGCGTCGATAACTGCGAAGTTAGCCTCTCTCAGCTGAGTGTAGGACTGCTCGCCCTGAATGTAAACATACTTGGTGAGCTGCTCTACGTTGGAATCTGCGGTATCAGCAGAAGCGATATCGGTACCAAGGCCGTTCTTGAAGTCGAAGATAGGAGTGAGCTTGCTGGTGCCATCCAGAGTGGTCTGGCTGTAAATGAAGTCGAGATTGTAGTCAGACCAGCCGTTCTTCTCCTTAGACTGTGCGATGGAAGCAGCGGTTGTAGCCGGGTCGAGAGAAGCGGTAACGTTGCAGTCGATCCATGCAGCTACGCCTGCGTCGTTTGTGGAGCCCTTGCACCACATCAGAGCGTCCTGCTTCATGAAGTGGTAGTACTTGTCAGCCTGCGGATCGCGCGGATAAGGAACTACGCAGATCTCATCGTCAGACCAGCCGAATCTCTGAGCAAATCTGTTCAGGCCGGAATCGCCCTCGAACTCCCATGTACCGCCGTTGCCATAGAACAGGGTATCGCCCTGCGCCCATGCCTTCGGGTTAACAGACCAGCCGTTGAGCTCGTGTCTCGGATAACGGAGGTTCTCCTTCTGGAGGGTGGAGAGCAGATCCATTGCACGCTCTACGTTAGCGTCGTACATGTTGTTTGTGATAACGCCGTTTACGTTGGATACAATAGGAGTACCGGTGGATACAACGAACTCGTTCTCAGGGTTGTAACCGTCGATGGTGTACTTGTTGTCGCCGGACTTCTGGAACTCTCTTGCCATCTCGAGGAATGCGTCCCAAGTCCACTCGTCGTTCTCGAACAGGGTTCTCGGATCCTGGAGACCAGCGCCCTCAACTACGCTCTTTCTGTAGTAGAGCAGGGAGTCGAAGGAGATCTCATAGATAGCGCAGTAGTATCTGCCGTTGAGCTGGAACTGGTCCATAACATCTCTGGCACCGTCCCACTTGGAAGTGCTGAGGTCGATGATCTTGTCAATAGGCTGATATCTGCCCTTCAGAACGCCGTACGGGAAGTCGCGGATCTCGAACGGGAACAGGTCGGGGGAGTCGCCGGACTGGATAGCTGTAGCCAGCTTGTCGTAACGCTCGCCGTAAGCTACGTTGATGTACTCAAAGATTCTGCCCTCGCGGGAAGGATCGGCACCGGTAGCGGGAATGCCGTATGCCTTCTTGAACAGCTCTGCAGCCGCGGTGGTCTCGTCGATATCCCACCATGCCATCCACTTGATGCGCTTGTCGACCTTCAGGTCGGGGTTATCGAGGCTTGCTGCCGCACCCTCAACTGCTTCCTGAACAGCGGGGTCGGTGTCGTAGGTGGTGGTTACCAGCGGAGTGGTAACTACACCGTTTGCGTTTGCATCGGGAGCAGCTGCATTGCTTGTGCCGGCGTTGCTGCCGGCAGCCGGTGTCTTCTCCATCCATTCTAAAATTAAG
>OBWC01000053.1_pt1 | contig 144883 bp, 123 predicted proteins | sample 1501341 | NCBI WGS metagenome assembly OBWC01 (sample SAMEA2580033, study PRJEB22360) | human gut metagenome | biome: human gut; feature: human-associated habitat; material: faeces | place: Denmark | collected 2008/2010 | reverse complement strand
TAGTTTCTAGGCAATTCTATTTTACCATAAACCTTGAGGAGATATTTTATTTTAACAACAAAAAAATGCCGTATTTATGCGGCTTTTGGCGTTTCGCAAACGCCTAAGTAAAATAAAAAAGACAGGAGAAGTAAAGATGAGTACATTTTATGAAGATAATATGAACATAAAAAAGATAAATGGTTTTACACTTCAGCAGGTATCAAGGGATGTATGGGCAATTGATGAGTTTGGTATAGATATTATGTATTTGATTATTGGAACGGAAAGAGCCTTATTGATTGATACTGGCATTGGAATAGGAAATATACGGTCAGTAGTAGAAACAATGACTCATCTGCCTTATGATGTAGTAAATACGCATCATCATTATGACCATGTGGGTGGAAATGGGCGCTTTTCAATGGTTTATGCACATAAAAAAGCAATTCCGGTTATTCAGGAACAGAATAATCTGCAGTCACGTAAGGAATTTTTCCGTTCACAGGAAGCCCGTCCAGAATACAATTATGAAGCAAGCCTGGAATTTGATGCATCAATTATGGGTGACTTTGAGATGAAAGGAATAGAAGAAGGATTTGTTTTCCATCTTGGAAATAGAGATTTGGAGGTTTTGGATACACCAGGACATACTAAAGATGGAATTTGTTTATTAGACAGAAAATACAGATTACTATTTTCCGGAGATACTGTTGTAAGTACGCCAGTATTGATGTTTGATACGTTTTCTGATACAATGAGTACATATTTGGAATCATTGAAAAAATTAGCTCAATTAAGAAATTCATATGAACTTATTTTTCCGGGTCATTATCTTCGACCAATCGGAAGCATCTATATAGATGACCAGATTGCCTGTATTCAGGAAATATTAGAAAAGCATTTGCTTGGAGAAAAAGAAGAGTGTGGTATGACAAAGAGCGAAGTGTATTTTTACCAAAAGGCTTTAGCTTCTGTGTTATATACAGAAGATAGAATCTGCTGAATCAATCTCCGGTATAGACGCATGATATATGCGCTATACCGGGGATTCCTGTTTGTAAGAGAGGTACTAAAAAGAGATGAAGGAAAAAAAAGGACGATTATATAAGTTTTATGGAAAATTAACGATTCGAAATAAATTACTTATTTCCTGTCTCCCATTTGTTATTTTAGGATATTTTTTAATTTTTTATAGTACTACAGTTATTATGTTTGATCAGATGAAGCAGATGGTATATGATCAGACAGAACAAAATGTTATGGAAAAAAAGAAGCTGGTTAATACATTATTAGATAATTATAATCAGGCTACCATAAAATTTTTATATTATACAGATGAAGTGCAGGAATATTTAAATACCCGTCAAAGTGTATTAAGTGTTGAAGAGCAGGAAAAACTGACTGATATGATTTCTTATCAGATAGGATCTCTTATTACAAATAATCAGGATGCGTTAATGAATGTGTGTATTTATAATAAGTTTAACGAATTATATATTAATAATGCAATTTATTATAATACAATAGAACAGACAAATGATTTTGCAGAAATACTGAAAGAAGCAGCAGAAGAAAAGCATGGAAAGCCGGTGCTTCGTATAAATCCCGTGAGGAAAAATATGATTACTTTTGCAAGAAATATCTACGTTCCCCAAATAGAAAAAAGTGATGAAAAAATCGGATTTCTGATGATGGATATTGACAAAACGGGTATGGAAAAAATCATACAGACAGGAGAGGATAGAGATGTGAACGCTATTCTCATATTGGATTCAGAAAATAATATTCTGGTTAATGGTTCAAATTTATCTGATGATAAATGTAAAACTATTTTGAAAGAACCATCCGGAAATTATAAAATTATCAGATATAATCTTCAATATGATGGGTGTAGTCTTGTAGGAATTTTGGATAAAAATCTGCTTTTTAAGAGTGTATATAAAATTTTCTTCAAAGAGATGGTGATGATTTTGGCTGCAATTTCAATTATTGCAATTGCATTATTCATAACTGCGGCTAAAATTGCAGAACAGATTCAGAAATTTATTGTAAAATTACGTCAGACTACAGAGATAAATTCCAATGCGTATGTTGAGGTTGATTCCAATGATGAATTTAGAGAACTGGCAAATGTTTATAATGCGATGTTGGAAAGAATTGACTTGCTGATTCAGCAGGTATATAAACAGCAGTTGTTAATGAAAGATGCCCAGATTGAATCTCTTCAGGCTCAGATTAACCCACACTTTCTATATAATACATTAGACTGTATTAATAGTCTTGCTGATATGGGTAAGACTACGGAAGTTAAAAAGACGGTAACATCTCTTGGAAGCATTATGAGAATGTCTATTAAAGGGGCACAGTTTTTAAAGATTGAAGAAGAATTAAAGTATGTAAATCAATATTTGTATATTCAGAAAATGCGCTTTCAGGAACATATTATCTGTCTGGTAGAAATACCGGAACAATTATATGAATATTACATTCCAAAGCTGATGATACAGCCGCTTTTGGAAAATGCAATTGTCCATGGGGTTTCAGAATTGAAAGAAACAGGAATGATAGCAGTAACCGGGAAGGAAACGGAAGATGCAATTTATATTACTGTAAAAGATAATGGAAATGGGATGCCGGAAACTATTATCAGACAGCTGGAAGAAATAAGAGAAAATGGAATACTGAAAGAGAAGGAACACATTGGTATCTTTAATATTCAGCAAAGACTTTTGCTACTGTACGGAAAAGAATATGGTTTGACTGTGGAACATGTAAAGCCATCGGGGACAGCAGTAACCATCTGTATTCCCAAAACAAAGGGGGAAAAAGGATATGAAAGTGGTAATTATAGATGATGAACCATTGATATCAGACAAATTAAAAAGGATCATGGAAACGGGACTACGGGGTATGCATACGGTTTGTGCTTTTACAGATGCACAGACGGCATTGGATTATATTGAACAGGAAAAACCTGGGGTTATTTTGACAGATATTCGTATGCCGGGCATCACTGGAATCGATCTGGCAAAGCAGATCAATCAAATGGATTATGGAGCAAAAATTGTTTTTCTGACTGGATATGCAGAGTTTGAATATGCCAGATATGGAATAGAGTATAAAGTTTTTGACTATCTTTTAAAGCCCGTAGATGAACAGGAAGCAATCAAGTGCTTAAATCGAGCGATTAGTGCATTTCATGCAGAACAAAAACATACGGAAATGTATCAGATTTTTCAGGATTATTTTGTTAAAAATCAGGAGCTGATCAGACAACAATTTGTGGAAAAACTCTTTTTTCAACCTGTAATTTTTTCAGAAAAACAGATGGAACTGCAAAAGCAGAAGCTGCGGATTGCAATAAACGGATATAGAGTGGTGGCTGTTACATATGACAGGAATCGTATGCCTTTGGAAGAAGAGAGCTATTACAGTTATATAATCCATGAATTTTTTCTGAAAAAATTTAAAGAGATACTGGCACTGGAACATGGTGGTATCTTTTATATGATCTGGCCAACAGAAGAAAAGACACTGTGGAAATTCTGCAGTAAATTAGAGCTGATCAGAAGAGAACTGGCCCAGTTGCAGCCACTGGATTGTATGATAGCTGTCAGCCATTATTCTGAAAATCTGTCTGATATTCAACAGATGAAAAAGGAAGTGTTGAAATGTCTGGAATACGGAAAAGATACGGGATGTACGCAGCTGCTTTCATATCAGGATTTACCGATGGAATATAAGGAAAATGACTTTTTCGATGTTACAGAAGCAATTACAGAACTGATCAGATATCTTCGATCCGGTAATAAGAAAAAAATATTCGAACAGATGCAGAAGATTATCAATGAGACAGAGAAAGAGACAGAAAAATATTTTAACAATATCATGGAGTTGATAGGTGCCAATATATTTTTATTTCTTTCAGGAATTCCATTGGATAAGGAAAGCAAAAATAAGATTACGGAATCATTTGAGCAACAGATTCATGTACAATCGGAAAGAAAGACAAAAGCAGACTATATGAAATATTGGCTGGAGTATATTGCAGATAATATTCAAAGTATGCATAATAATGATCAGAATCAGCTAATCCAGCAAATTTATAAATATCTGAATGATAATTTTTCACAACCAATCGGTCTGACAAATGTTTCAGAACATGTAAACAGAAATCCTTCGTATATCAGTCGTTTTATCAAACAGGCTACCGGAAGAAAATTTTCTGAAATTCTTGCAGAACTGCGTTTGGAGAAGGCAAAAAAATTATTACGTTCGTCTAATTTAAAGATTACTCAGATAGCAGAACAGGTAGGATATCCCAATCTACAATATTTTACCCGGGTTTTTACTGGACAGATGAATATGACACCGGCAGAATATCGGAAAATTACAACTTATTTTTAAGTATTACTATGTTGCAACTTTGTATAGTATTTTATAAGTATAAGGATAGTCGACTTTATAATGACGATTTTGCAACTCTACATACAAATAAATGTAAAGGCAAATGCAGCCTCTATATCTGTAAGCAGGAAAAAAGAGATATAGGGGTTGCATTTATTTTTTTACTGAATCAAATAAGCACTCTGCGCGATTACGAAAAGCAATGAGCAGTGGGTGGTGGGGACTTAACGTATAGAAATAAAAATAAAGGTAGTCAAGAAAAGTGGTTCACGTCGTTTTTTGTATAAAAACATGAAAATATTATGAATAAAAGCTAATAAAACGTGAAAAAAAGATTGAAAAAGGCTCATAAAACGTGATAGCTTTGAAGAAAGGAGGCGGTTCTATGTATTTAAAAAGAAAGATAGATGAGTACCTGCTGGAGTGGAAAAAAAATGAAGAAAGACTTCCGTTAATTATAAAAGGTGCAAGGCAGATTGGAAAAACGGAATCTATTAATCATTTTGCAGAACAAAATTACAGTAATATTGTGAGTATTAATTTTGTTCTGGAACCTAAATATAAAACAATATTAAGTGACGGATATGCTGTTGAAGATATTATAAAAAATATTTCTATGATAGATACATCAAAAAGATTTATAGCAGGTGACACTGTGATTATTTTTGATGAATTACAGGAGTTTCCGGATATTGCAACTGCCTTGAAGTCCTTCCGGATAGATGGAAGATTTGATGTCATATGCAGTGGTTTCTTGCTTGGAATCAATTACAGAAAAATTCATAGCAACAGTGTGGGATATAAAACAGATTATGAAATGTTTTCGATGGACTTTGAAGAATTTCTGTGGGCGAAAGGATACTCGGAGAAGCACATTGAAGATATCTTGCAACATATGCAGACAGGAACTCCATTTTCAGAAACCGAATTATCAGTCTATAAAAAATTGTTTTTGGAATATTGTGTACTTGGCGGTATGCCTGCAGTAGTAAAAGTATATATTGAAAAAAATCTTTTTACAGATACTCTGGAAATCCAGAGACAGATCCAGATGGATTATGAAGAGGATATCAGAAAATACGCTGAAGGTCTGGATCAGACTAAAATTGTAAGTGTCTATCGGAACGTACCTGTACAGCTTGCAAAAGAAAATAAAAAATTTCAATTAAGTAAAATAGACAAAAAAGCCAGAAGTCGAGAATATATGGGATGTATAACCTGGCTCGAAGATGCAGGTGTGATTTCTGTATGTTATTGTCTGCAGTATCCGGAGCTTCCATTAAAGGGAAACTATGATGACTCAAAATTCAAAATCTATTATCCAGATACAGGATTGTTGATTGCTTCATTAGATGAAGAAGCACAAGAAGATCTTCGGGCGAATAAAAATCTTGGAGTATACAAAGGTGCCCTATATGAAAATTTCGTAGCAGAGGCGTTTGTGAAACAGGGGCTTGGACTATATTATTATAAAAAAGAAAATGCTACCTTGGAAGAAGATTTTTTTGTAAGGACAAAAGACGAGCTGGTTCCGGTAGAAGTGAAGGCGAACAGGAACCGGTCTAAGTCATTGAGGCAATTGATATCCGGTGATTCTTATGGAGATATTCACTGGGGAATAAAACTTGCAGACAGCAATGTTGGAATAGAAGACGGGATTTATACATTTCCATATTTCTGTACGTTCTTATTAAAACGGTATCTCAGAGAAAAATAATAACGTTAACATCAAACATTTCAGAAAACCCTATGGATTGCGACCTCATTATTGTATGTGAACATGAAATAACAGTAGGCAGAATGAAAGAGTTGGGGTAAAATAAGAGTATAGATTTTGGAGACTTAAAGAAATTGTTTTGAGGAAGAATGGAGATTGATTTACGAGAGAAGCAGGGAAGATGCAGATGGAGAAAAAATTGGAGACAGTATTCCGTTTATAAAACCTGCATTGATTATTTGCGGCGATTCATTGAACAGAAAATCATCGGAATATCAAAGACTTGTTGAGATAGCAACAAAAAAATATTGCTGTGTTGTGGTAGGTTATCAATAATTTTGGACTCGCTGAGTCTAAAATTTAAAAGCATTAAAATAATGTAAATATTTAAGCACAGGAAGGAGAACTATATGACACTACAAGAAGTGGTTGCAAGATTTAATACAACTCCATTTTTGTTTGCAGGTTCTGGTATTACCAGAAGATATTATGGATTACCAGACTGGGTTGGCTTATTGACATATTTTGCTGAGAAGGTAAAAAAAGATCCGTTTGCTTATAGATTTTATGAAAACAAAGCTAGCGAGACGGAACATACAGAAGAAAAACTTCCATTGGTTGCAAGCTATATTGAAAAAGATTTTAATGATGCTTGGTTTAATAATGAAGAAGGAATACGTTCGGATTCAGAAAAAGTATACAGTTCAGTTTCCACTGGGGTTTCTCCTTTTAAGGCAGAAATAAGTGAATATATTGCTTCACTGTCAACGGTTAATCCTGTTTATGCGGATGAAGTTGAAAAACTCAGAAATATTGCAAAAGATAATTTGTCCGGTGTGATTACAACAAATTATGATTGCTTTTTCGAGAATATTTTTGAGGGTTATAAAACTTTTGTGGGACAGGATGAACTAGTATTTTCACAGTTGCAAGGAATTGCGGAAATCTATAAAATTCATGGTTCTGTACAAAATCCAGAATCCATTGTCATTAACAAAGCAGATTATCAGAAATTTTATGACAAAGGAAAATATCTTGCCGCAAAATTGATGACGATTTTTATGGAATATCCGATTATTTTCATAGGTTACTCTATTTCAGATTCAGATATTCAGGCGATTCTTAGCGATGTTGTGGAATGTTTGCCATTGGATAAAATAGAAACTTTACAAAAAAGATTTATTTTCGTTGAATATAATCCGGATTTCATTGGAAGTGAGATAACTTCTCATTCAATGATTATACGCAGTAAATTGCTGGAAATGACTAAAATAACACTTTCAGATTTTTGTCTGTTATATGATGCTCTGTCTGTAAAAAAAGCGGCTTTACCAGTTAAATTATTGCGTAGATTTAAGGATGAGCTTTATGCGTTTGCGTTGACTCAACAACCGGGACCAACGATGCAGGTCGCTTCATTGGAAGATGGTCGTATTGATGAAAATATGCTTGCACTTTCGATTGGTTTAACAACGACCGGTGTATATGGTTTAGCAAGAGCAGTAAATTCTGAACAATGGTATAGAAACATTATTTTACACGATTCGTTATATTCATGCGAGCAATTATTAGAATTTGTTTATCCAGAGCTTGCAAAACAAAATTCCTGGAAATTGCCGGTGTGGTATTATATTTCAAAATCTAATATGAAAAGCGAATTGGCAGAAGAAAAAGCCCCACATTCATATACTGAAATTGTCACAGAATCAACAATTAAACGTAATCGTTCTGCAATTGGAGAAAGAACAGCATGGGAAGTATGGACACAAGAAAAAGATAATTTAATGAAGGCAATTCGTTTGCTTGGGTGTATGCCAGAAGAAAAAATAGATGTAAATCAGTATCGAAGTATTTTGCAAGCGATATTTACAGAGAACAACAATATTTTAAGTTCTTTAGATAGTCCGAATCGTAGTAATCTTCACAGAATGATTAGGATATATGATTTTCTGGAATATGGACAAAAAAAGACCCCGTGATTCAAGCATCTGCAAGCAGACACCATCACGGAGACCCCGGACAGCTGGAATACAGGCAACATAGCATCTGTAAACAGACACCATCACGGATGCACTATAAACCTATACTCATTATATGAGGTAAGCTATTTTTTGTCAACAACCAGATCTTGGATAAAGAAGGAAAGAGAACCATGATTATAGAAGAAATTTATGCAGGTGTAGCGATAAGTACCATATATTTGAAAGTACAGAGGGAAGATAATGCAGCATGGATACAGACAAAATAATACAAGATTTAAATCGCAGATTTGCTGTACTTCTGCCTGAGTTTTATCAGCGTCGTATCATTTTCTGGTACGATGAAGATAAGGAATTTGAGGATAAACTGGATGAAGTGGTTTTGGAAAATGCAAAGGTGATTGAGCTGACTGGGAATAATGTGTTTTGCCGGAATCTATATGAAGCTCGGAGAACTAATGAGTATGTTCAGTCTTAATGCCAATGACAGCCAGCGTGACCGTTCATGTGGATAAGGACGGTGCAATGGCCATTACCCAGAATCCGACACTTGCTCCAGCAGTACAGAAATCGAAGCATGAGCCGAAAGCACAGGAAACCGATGTCCGTGTCAGCTCTGATACAGTCAAGGACGCTACCGTTTTCTTGGAAACATTCTTTAAGCTGTATCCGACAGCTGCGGAAAAGGAACTTGCCTATTATGTCAAAGACGGAGTGCTTGCTCCTGTTTCTGGCGACTATGTATTTTCAGAACTGGTAAACCCTGTCTTTACCAAAGATGGCGATAACCGCAAGGTCAGTGTGTCTGTGAAGTATCTGGATAATAAGTCGAAAATGACACAAATCTCACAGTATGAGCTTGTATTACATAAGAACGATAACTGTAAGATCGTAGAATAAAATATTACAGCAGAATAGTATACAACAAAACAGAGTAATGTGGACATCCGTTTAGCACCGACCGTAGCGGAGCGAAGAACATTTAGATGCACAGATTACAATGAATGTCTACAATCATATTGCAGAGAAGTCTCACGTGGAAAATGAGATGTCTAAAATGAATCTGCCGGAAACTGACCTGCTGTGGTATAAACCATAAGCCGTTGTCGTAAAATGTGGTAAGAAAATCAGACGAATATATTTTTCCAAGAATTTGTCGTAAAAATGTGGTCAAATCAAGAAAATTGAGTGCGAAAGAGAATGTTACGCCATGCACAGCGAGGGAATAAATTCCCTCGCTGTCGCCCTATAAAATAGCAAAAATAGACGCCCTTGCAAGTAAACTTGCAGGGCGTTATTTTTGCTATTTTGCATGGCTCGTAGCGTTCACAAATTCTTCACAAAAAATTAGCACTCACCTCTTGACAGTGCTAATAATAAGTGTTATATTACAACTAGAACAAAGGAAGGGGAACAAAAAGAGAACAAAGAAATAAGTTCTATGAGATTCCTGATAACCTAAGTTCCAAAGAAACAAGGTAAAGATACATAACTGAGAGTCCATCACATGTAGATGGACGGTATAGAAAAGGAGAGATGACTTATGTTGATGCCTAGTATTTTTGGAGAAAATTTATTTGATGACTTTTTTGGAGATTTTCCATTTTATTATGATGACAGAGCAATGAAAGATACAGAGAAGAAACTTTACGGACGCAGAGCCAGCCATATAATGAAAACCGATATCAAGGAAACTGATAAAGGCTATGAACTGGTCGTAGATCTTCCGGGATTTACCAAAGATGAAGTAAAGGCTGACCTGGAGAATGGTTATCTGACTATCAGCGCTGAGAAAGGCCTGGACAAAGATGAGCAGGAAAAAGAGACAGGACGTTATATCCGTAAGGAACGTTACGCAGGTGCCTGCAGCCGTAGCTTCTATGTAGGTAAAGAAGTTGAGAAAGAAGACATTAAAGCAGAATTCAAACATGGTATCCTCACATTATTTGTACCAAAGAAAGAAGCAAAACCAGCAGTAGAACAGAAGAAAACAATTGCCATTGAAGGCTGATGAATAAATATTCTGACTGACCCGTTAAGGGTCAGCCAGAGATTAAGAACAGATATAAAAAATAAAAGCTTACACTAAAAGATTGAAGATAAAAGGTTGAAAAAACCTGTAGCGATAGATTTGGAAAGTAAATCTGGTGAACAGATTTGACATATATAAAATATATTAGAAAAGGAGATATGACTTATGTTAATGCCTAGTATTTTTGGAGAAAATTTATTTGATGACTTTTTTGGAGATTTCCCATTCTATTATGATGACAGAGCAATGAAAGATGCAGAGAAGAAACTTTATGGACATAAAGCAAATCATGTAATGAAAACTGATATCAAGGAAATGAATAATGGATACGAACTGGTTGTAGATCTTCCGGGATTTAAGAAAGATGAAGTTCATGCAGCACTTGAAAATGGTTATCTGACCATCAGTGCAGAGAAAGGCCTGGATAAAGACGAGAAGGAAAAAGAGACAGGACGTTATATCCGCAGAGAACGTTATGCAGGTGCCTGCAGTCGTAGCTTTTATGTAGGTAAAGAAGTACATCAGGACGACATCAAAGCAGAATTCAAACATGGTATCCTGACATTATTTGTTCCGAAGAAAGAAGCAAAGCCAGCAGTGGAACAGAAGCACAGCATCTCCATTGAAGGATAATAGATGTTAAGTTACAGCAACGGGAGGTCAAATCTTTTGGCTTCCCGTTGTTTGCATAATGAGGATTGCAGAAATATGAAGTCAGGAATGATTGCGTTAGAATGTGTTTATGAGGGAAGGTGATGATATTGAAAAGAGATTACTATGAAGTTCTTGGCTTGAACAAAAACGCAGATGCAGCAACGATTAAGAAAGCATACAGAAAACTGGCAAAGAAATATCATCCGGACAGTAATGAGGGAAATGCTTCGGCAGCAGAGCATTTTAAGGAAGTAAATGAAGCCTATGATGTTCTGAGTGATGAGAAGAAACGTAAACTGTATGATCAGTTTGGCCACGCTGCTTTTGAAGAAGGTGCCGGTAATTATGGAAACGCACAGGGAAGTCCTTTTGGCAGTGGCTTTGGCGGAGCACAGGGCAATCCTTTTGGCGGCGGTTTCCATGGCTCGTACAGTGATGGCAATGGTTATCATGAATATCATTTTGAGAATGGCGAAGATATGGATGATATCCTGAAGAACATCTTTGGTGGTGGATTTAAGAAGAGTAAAGCATCCGGTGGTTTTGGAAGCAGCGGATTTGGAGGCAGTGGCTTTCACGGAAGTGGTTTTGGCGGTTTCGGAAGTAACGGAACGGATGGATTCGGCAGTGGCTTTGGCACAGGTGGAAGTAATTTCCGCAGTCAGGGCTTTGGTGGTTCTTACAGCAGCAAAGGTGAGGATCTTCATGCAGAGGTTACTGTCAGCTTTGATGAAGCTGCTTTTGGTGGCAAGAAGGTTATCCGTCTGCAGAGCAGCAACGGTGGCGTCCAGAATTACGAAGTCAATATTCCGGCAGGTATTGAATCCGGTAAATCTATCAGACTTAAAGGAAAAGGATATCCGGGAGTCGGCGGAGGTGAAGCCGGTGACCTGCTTCTGAAAGTAAACGTTCAGGATAAACCCGGATATAAACGGGAAGGCAGAGATGTTTACACAACTGTAAATATCCCATTTACAACAGCAGTATTTGGCGGTGAGGCGAAGGTTCACACTATTTACGGTGACGTTCTCTGTAACATTAAACCGGGTACTCAGTCCGGAACGAAGATACGTCTGAGAGGCAAAGGTATCGTTGCAATGAATAATCCGTCGGTACACGGTGATGAATATGCAACTGTACAGATTGAAGTTCCGACAAATCTGACACCGGAAGCAAGACGGAAACTGAAAGAATTTGAGCAGGAATGTAATGGAAGCCGCAGAAGCCGTGGATTTGGCAGCGGGAGTGCGGCGTGAAGAGTAATCAGAAATATTTTTGAGAATATAGTGAAGCAATTTTACAGAGAAACGAAAAGGATACATGCACAGTAACATTACCGTGTATGTATCCTTTTAGCATAATAGGGAAAAATATTCTATGAGCTTTTTCTGATATAAAACTTTGCTTATCTGGGTTCTTTTCCATCACGGAAGAGCATCATCATTTCCTTGGTCAGGCTGATATTATTGCCCTGATCCGGGATTTTGTCACGTTCTATCCACTGTGCCATGGAGAGCTCTTCATGGTCAACGGTCAGGGTATCATCGCCGTCCACATCACAGAAGAATCCGAAAAGCAGGGTACCGCTGAAGGACCATGGCTGGCTTTTGTAATAGCGGAGATTCTTTACCTTAAGGCCAACTTCCTCCATTACTTCTCTGTGAACAGTTTCTTCAATGGTTTCTCCGATTTCTGCAAAGCCTGCGATAAGGGCGTAACGCTTAAATCTGCGGCCCTCATATTTGGAAAGAATGATTTTATCTCCGTTTGTGATTCCTACGATTACTGCAGGACACAGGACAGGGTACTCCTGATTGCCGCAGGAAGGGCATTCCATCATACGTTCTTTTTGGCTGTGCAGCATTGGTTTTCCACAGCAGCCGCAGAACCGGCGCTTGCTGTACCACTGGAAAAGCTGATGTCCTGTAACTCCTGCAAATGCCAGATGCTGTGGCCGGGCTGTCCGAAGAATCCGTACATCCTGAAATTCATAGTCCGGAAGCAGAGAGGTATCCAGCTCCGGGATCAGGTAGAAACGCTGATCATCTATGGAAAACAGATAAATATACTTGCTGTAGAGATCTGAAACTTTTTCCTCCAGATCCTGAAAACGTGGAAAATAAATATCTGCTTCCCGTTCCTGATGTGGAAGAAGAATACTGCCTTTTTCGTAGGCAAGGATAAAACTGTTCTTATCCGGGGCAGAAGGTTTGTATTCGTTGTGGTAAGTGTGTGGTGCGATATCCTGAATCATAGTAATGTTCCTTTTCTGTTACTGCCGCCGCAGAGTTGTTCTGTGAAATATATTACAGGTGCGGAAGTGAGCAGTAATCTATTTTTTATTAAATGAGCAGGCAATCCTGCAGGCAGGATTGCCTGTACATAGTATATTACGGTAGTTTTAGAAAAACAAGAGAAGATGTCCAATTGCTACAGGCAATCTGGAATGAATGTTACTGTGAACGGAGTGGACGGTAACATTTTGGCTTGCATGCCTCGGGATATTACCAGGGAACAGTAATACAGTAACATAAGAAATACTGAAAAAAATAAAAAACGTATTGCACTTTGAAAATGAGAGTGGTATAATCAACTTAACAAATTGGTAATACCAAAAACGAAATGAGTAATACTTGAATGGAGGGATTTTACAGTTATGGGATATGTAAAATGGAGTTATGACACATTAAATACTTTTTGCCACGACGTATTTCGTAAATTTGGTTTTAATGAAGAAGAGACGAATATCATCAAGGATGTTTTGCTTACCGCAGATCTGTACGGGATTGAAAGCCATGGAATGCAGAGAATGGTAAGATATGATAAAGGAATTGAGAAGGGAACCATCCATCCGGATGCGAAACCTGAGGTCGTATTTGAGACACCTGTATCAGCAGTGATCGACGGACATGACGGTATGGGACAGCTGATTTCCCATTTTGCAATGGAGAAAGCTATTGAGAAGGCGAAGAAAACAGGTGTTGGATTTGTATCTGTAAGAAACTCCAATCATTTCGGTATTGCAGGATATTATGCGGAAATGGCTTCTAAACAGGGGCTGCTTGGAATGGCATGCACGAACTCAGAAGCGATCATGGTACCTACCTTTGGACGTAAGGCAATGTTGGGCTCCAACCCGATTGCAGTAGCAATGCCGGCAGAACCTTATCCATTCCTTTTTGACTGCTCCACAACAGTAGTTACCAGAGGAAAACTGGAAATGTATAATAAGATGGGAAAACCACTTCCACAGGGCTGGGCTCTGGGAGCAAATGGTCAGGAAAGCACAGATGCCCCGGATGTACTTGCCAATATTGTTGCCAAGAAGGGCGGCGGAATCATGCCACTTGGTGGTAATAAAGAGGTAAACGGAAGTCATAAGGGTTACGGTTATGGAATGCTCTGCGAGATTTTCAGTTCCATCTTTTCCATGGGTGTTACTTCTGATAAATGCTGTACATTTAAAGACAAGACAGGTATCTGTCATGGATTTGCTGCCATTGATCCCGCAATCTTCGGAAATGCCGATGATATCAGGGCGCATTTTTCCGAATATCTGGAAACTCTTCGTCAGAGTCCAAAGGCAGAAGGCGCAGAGCAGATTTATACTCATGGTGAGAAGGAAGTATTTGCAGAAAAAGAGCGCAGAGAGAATGGCATTCCTGTAAATGACAACACAATGGTTGAGCTTGCCAACCTCTGCAATTATCTGAAGGTTGATTTTGGCTCTTACTTCAAGGGCTATGAACTGCCGAAGGACAGTAAGTTCTTTAGTGGTAATTATTAAATAAGCGCCCATCATGCTGATAACCATAACTATAGAATATATCATATAAAATTACTTTTTTTGAGACGCCCGTTTATCAGCATGTGGAAATAAAAAGAAACTGCATAATCAGATACGACCGGTAGAATTTACAGATCGTATCTGATATGCAGTTTTTTGTTTTCTTTAATTTTCTTCAGTATTCTTCGGACAGTTATGAGCATTCATGTCATCGTTGTCTGTCATAAGATATTTGCGGATCGCAAACAGAACTGCGATACTGAGTACGCCAAGAAGAGTTTCTGTTGGCCCGAGGTGTTCGACTACCATCTGACGTGCTGTGGCAAACATCAGAACCTCAACAACTGTCTGTGCGGAATGCTGGCAGAGCATTTTTACAAATTCCACGCCTACTACCAGAGACAAAGCCTGGGAAAGGAAAGTGCTGAAAAATTCTGTATCCATGGACATAACAGAAGTATCTGCAACCTCCATGATCAACCGGAAGCCTGCCAGTGCGATCACCAGCAGAATTACCATAGAAAGAGCAATTTCCGCATAACGTGAAATATTGTAAATGATTGTGTTAAAGTGTTTACGAATGTTATGGTTAACCTGTCGTTTGGGGCTCATAACTGTGAGTCCTTTCTGTTTTGTTGTATATGGTGAATGTAAAGAAGCGTAACTGTTTATAGTGTTACGAAAAAGATTAATATAAATAATCTTTATTTACATAACCATATTTGCAGAGTTTCTGGGAATAAATATACCAGTACTGTGCATCAGTTGTATCCACAAGCTGAACTGTATCGCCGGAATATAACTGTCCGATCTCGTTGGAAGAGTCGTAAGCCTTCGCAGAGCGCAGAGCCAGATAACCGGTAGCAACACTGACTGTTCTGGTGGCATATGTGGTTGTTCCGCCAATCAGATAATCTTTATTTACATATCCGTTTTTTCCTAACTTCTGAGAGTAAACGTACCAGTACTGGGAATCGCTGGTGTCGATAAGCTGAACTGTATCGCCGGAATACAGCTGTCCGATCTCATTGGAGGAATCATAAGCTTTTGCGGAACGCAGAGCCAGATAACCCTTGGCAACACTGACAGTCCTTGAATCTCCGGAAGAACTCTGTGCACTGGCATCAGTATCGCCACTGTAATATAAGTAATCTTTATTTACATAGCCGGATAAGTTCAGTCTCGGAGAATAGACATACCAGTACTGAGGATCACTGCTGTCAGAAACTGTTACTGTATCACCGGAGTATAACTGTCCGATCTCGTTGGAAGAGTCATAAGCCTTTGCAGAACGCAAAGCCAGATAACCCTTGGCAACACTGACAGTATAAGAACCGGACGAACTTGTCGGCTGTGATGAGAGGAAATACAGGTAATCGTTATTTACGTATCCGGATCTGTTCAGTTTTGGAGAATAGACGTACCAGTAATCACTGGTGGTATATTCTGTAACTTCAACAGTATCACCGGAATACAGCTCGCCGATCTCGTTGGAGGAATCATAAGCCATGGCAGAGCGCAGAGCCAGATACCCTTTACTTACACCTACCTGATAAGTGTCAGATGCCATAACGATCTGTGAGCTGCAGGGTACAGATACAGCAGCAATCGTAGCTGTAAGAATCATGGAAACTGCAATATTTTTTCTTTTTTTCATAGTGAATCCCTCCTTTGGGTTATTATGTACTCTGAGAGTACATTATTTAATTATAGTGATCGTAAATCGTTCTGCTTAAGGTAGCGATCGTATTCTGTGCGGAACCGGCGCTTGAGAGATTCTGGGACATAAATACGATTACTACGTCATTTTTGGAATCATAGATGATTCCGGCATCGTTTTCCACGTTGTCAAGTTCTCCGGTTTTATTTGCGGTTTTGACTCCTTCCGGAAGCTGTGCGGGAATTTTGTTACAGCGTGTCTGTGCCTTGAGCAGATTAAACATATCAGTGGCATGGGTGTAGCCGGATGTATCCTGTTTATAAATCTCCTGCAGGAGATGACCACAGTCTCCTACAGATGTGTAGTTATCATCATTCTCATTGCTGGCAAGGAGCATACGTCCCATGTGAGTCTGGTCATAGCCATGTGCCTGGCAGAAACTGTTGACAGCCTGCATACCTGCTGCGGAATCACCGCCGCCAAGATAAGTTGTCAGGGTATTGGCTGCATCGTTATCGCTGACTGTGATCATGGAGTACAGATTGGAGTCTACAGAATCCCTGCCGTATTGTCCGGTTATCTGTTCATAATTCTCGTAGACAGCTCCCATGATATAGAGCTTGATCAGGCTTGCAGCCTGCATTTTCTGATCATTAAGATTGCCCTCGGTTCCGTTTACAAGATCGGATATGAAAACAGCCCAGGTTCCGTTTTCAGTGGGAAGCTGACTCTGAACCTGTTTTAAAATTGTCTCCAGTTTCTCATCTGTGACCGGTTCTGAAGATGTGCCTGCCCCGGAACCGTTAAAGACGCTTTCAGAACGCTCTGAAGATGAAGAAGGGGAAAGCATTCCCTGACCTTCTACGGATGTTCCCGCGGCCTCTGTATTTTCAGCAGCATGACTGCTGTATGCAGGAGTAACAAGAAGGCTGAGCGATAGCAGAGGTATTAATAATTTTTTTGAAAACATTGCGTTCACCACCTGTTAAATATTTACTGTAAAACATTCGGAATCTGTTGATCTGTTATATAAATCGTATTTCTTTATATTTAGATAAATCAGGTTTAAAAGTCTTATTGTGCAGGCACAAATGATTTTTAAAGTCTGATATCTGTATATACAAAATTATACAGTGTTTAGAGTTGTGTTACAAGTGTATTTACGGTTGATTTTAAAATTTATTATATGGCTGCCGGTTACTGTTGGCACAATACTTGAGATGCATTCATACAATTTGTAGGAATGCGGGCGTGAAAAATCCGCATATCTGATTATATATTTTGGATTGTATAAATGCTACAATAAAATCATCAGAAACGAGATAAAGAACGACAAATTAAACAAACAAATGTGGGAATGTGGGGGCATTTTCATATTGCATGAGGAGGTAGATTATATGTTAACACCGAAACAGAATATGCTGGAAGTTATAAAAGGCGGAAATCCTGACAGATTTGTTAATCAGTATGAAGCAGTACAGCTTCTTTTTCATCCGTTTATGTTTACAAACCCGCTGCTTCAGCCGGGACAGGAAAATGTAGTGAATGCATGGGGGGTAACCAATACTTTCCCGAAAGGAGTTCCGGGTTCTTTTCCTGTACATACTCCTGACAAGATCGTGGTAAAGGATATTGAAGACTGGAAAGACTATGTACATGCACCTTCTTTGAAATTTACCCAGGATCAGTGGGATATGGTGAAGGCTCAGTATGATGCAGTTGACGGAAAACAGGCATTTAAAGCAGCTTTCGTTGCACCGGGATTATTTGAGCAGACTCATCATCTGTGTGAGATCAGTAATGCGTTGGTTTATTATATTACTAATCCGGATGAAATGCATGATCTGATCAAATATCTGACAGAGTGGGAACTGGAACTTGCTGAAGGTATCTGTTCCAACCTTCATCCTGATGCATTATTCCATCATGATGACTGGGGTGGACTGGACAGTACATTTATGAGTCCTGCAATGTTTGATGAATTTTTACTTGAGCCATATAAAGAAATTTACGGATATTATCACAGTCATGGCGTTGAGCTGGTTATCCATCATTCTGACAGTTACGCAGCAACACTGGTTCCTTCTATGATTGAGATGGGGATCGATGTATGGCAGGGATGTATGGAAACCAATAATCTTCCGGAACTGATCAGGAAATATGGCGGAAAGATCAGCTTCATGGGCGGTATCGAAAATCGTGCAGTTGATTTTGAGGGCTGGACAGATGAGAATTGTGAGGCAGTGGTACGTCGTGTCTGCGAAGAATGTGGAAACAAATACTTTATTCCATGTATCGCTCAGGGTGGCCCTGGTTCTGTTTATCCGGGTGTTTATAAATCTCTCTGTGATTCCATTGATAAGCTGAATGAAGAGAAATTTGGCATTAAGGCATCTGAATCTACAAGGCTTCCATGGCAGATTATGTTCTGATCTCAGGTATTTGTCAGTGGCAAAACGGAATACAAATATCTGTCCGACATTTAGATGAAATTTCAGGTGTTGCAGAGGATGATGCTATGGAGGTGTTTGAAAAATGATTATTATTGGTGAGAAAATTAATGGTTCTATCCCGATCGTTGCAGAAGCGATCGCGAAAAGAGACTCTGAATTTATTAAAGCAAGAGCAAAGCTTCAGGCGGAAAGCGGAGCTACTTATATTGACTGTTGCGCTTCTGTTCCGGAAGCGGAAGAAGTGGAAACATTGAAATGGATGATCGACTGTATCCAGGAGGTTACAGATCTTCCGATCTCAATTGACAGCCCGAGTCCGGATGTTCTGGCACAGGCTTATAAGTTCTGTAAGAAACCTGGAATTTTTAACTCTGTATCAGGAGAGGGACATAAGATTGATACGATTTTCCCGATCATGGCTGAGCCGGGAAATGAGGGATGGCAGGTAATTGCGTTGCTGAGTGACAATACAGGTATTCCGAAATGTGCAGCAGATCGTCTGAAAGTTTTTGACAAGATCATGGCGAAAGCGAAAGAGTACGGAATTGCTCCGGACAGGATTCACATTGATCCGCTGGTTGAGATGCTTTGTACTTCTGAGGATGGTATTGCAACGAATATTGAGACGATCACAAGTGTACGTGAGCAGTATCCGACCATTCATATTACGGCAGCAATCAGTAATATTTCCTTTAATCTGCCGGTTCGTAAGCTGATTAATTACGGGTTCCTGGTACTGGCAATGAATGCAGGACTGGACAGTGGAATTATGGATCCGACAAATAAGGATATGCTTGGACTGGTTTATGCAACAGAAGCATTACTTGGTCTGGATGATTATTGTATGGAATATATAGGGGCTTACAGAGAAGGATTAATTGGTACAACAAAGAAGAAGTAAGTTGAATCTGCAGAAACTGTGTAAATGAATTAAGTGGTTGGAATCTGAAATTGAGAAATAACAGGAGGATTTGATTATGTCTAAGATAAATGAAGTTGCGGAATTAGTTGAAAAAGGGAAAGCGAAATTAGTAGGACCGGCTGTACAGGAAGCCATTGATGAGGGTGATGATCCGGTTGCGATTCTGAATGATGGTATGATCAGTGCGATGTCTGTAGTTGGTGAGAAATTCAAAAATGGTGAGATCTTTGTTCCGGAGATGCTGGTTGCAGCTCGTGCTATGAAGAAAGGTGTTGAGGTTCTGAAACCGCATCTGGCATCTGGTTCTACAGGTGCACTTGGTAAGGTTATCATTGCTACGGTTTCCGGTGACCTTCATGATATTGGTAAGAATCTGGTTGCCATGATGATCGAGAGTGCCGGATTTGAGGTGATCGATCTTGGAGTCGATGTTCCGGCGGCTAAGATTATTGAGTGCTATAAAGAGAATCCGGATGTTAAGATCATTGCTCTTTCTGCGTTGCTGACTACTACTATGCCGGCTCTGAAGGAGACTGTTGAGGCGTTGAATGCGGCGGATTTCAGAGGTAATGTTAAGGTTATGGTTGGCGGAGCGCCGATTACAGAAGCTTTTGCTGAGGAAATTGGTGCTGACGGATATTCTGATGATGCGGCTAGTGCGGCGTCACTGGCTAAGAAGTTGGCGGCCTGATCTGATTGCTTGTGCGGGTTTAGTATAACATGAAAATATTATGAGGGGACTGCTCTGGGGAGTGGTCCTTTCGTGTATTTTGGGATTTTTGGGAGTGTGTTATAATGGGAAAAAGGGGACGCTCAGAAAAATATTTTATTTCATGTGCGGTTTCGGGGTCTAAGATATTCTAACCTCTCAGAAATCTGCTAAAGGCATGAGCAGCCTTCTCAAACTCGCTCCGTTGCAAACTTCGCTCAGACAGTGATACAGTCTGCTCATAACGCAGATTTCTGAGAGCTAAGAATATCTAAGACCCCTGCAAATGCACATGAAATAAAATATTTTTCTGAGCTGGCTGTTGGCTGTTGTGATGTTTGGAGTGGATATGTGGGAGGTTTTTATGGCTTGGGTTAAGTTTGTGCGTGAGGATATTGAGATAGAGGTGGAGGATGGGATATCGGTACTGGAGGCGGAGATTCAGGCAGGACTGAGGCCGGATGCGCCTTGTGGCGGTCTGGGGAAATGTGGGAAGTGTCTGGTTAAGATTAATGGTGAAGTTGTTAAGGCGTGTCAGATTCGGATTGGTGAAGGTGAGACTTGTGTAGTGGAGACATTGGACAGGGCTGGCAATGAAAAGATTTTGACGGATGGATTTAACAGAGAAGTTGTGTTTGAACCGGGACTACGGATGGCTCAGGTTGAGCTGGAGAAGGCGAAAACAGGGGAGAAGCGGTCGGACTGGCAGAGGCTGCTGGATACGCTGGCGGAGACAGATGGTGAGGTTGAGCCGGGGCAGATGGAGGTGGATCTGAAGCTGGCGGGTGAATTGTATGGGATGCGCAGGGATTCTGATGAATGGTATGTGATTTACAGTAGACGGCGGATTCTTGAAATGAGGAAGGAAGCTGGTCGGAGGTGTCTGGCAGCGTTTGATATTGGGACGACTACCATTGCGGGGTATTTGCTGGATGGTGCGGATGTGATCATGCGGGCGAATTATGCGCTAGAGCATGGAACAGAAGCATTAAGTATGTGTGTTCGGAAAGCGGTTAATGAGATGTTGGGAAGTCTGGCAGAGGATGCAGGGATAAGGAGAGAGGATGTTTTTCAGGTGTGTGTTGTGGGAAATACCTGTATGCATCATCTGTTTCTGGGGATTTCTCCGGCTTCGCTGGTACATGCGCCCTATATTCCGGCTGTGAGTGAGAGGCTGGTGCTGAATGCGGGGGATTATGGTCTGGCTGTGCAGGAGCGTGCAGAGTTGATCATGCTTTCGGATATTGCAGGATATGTGGGAGCGGATACCTGTGGATGTCTGCTGGCTATCAGGCAGGATCAGCAGGAAGAGATTTCTCTGATGATCGATATTGGAACGAATGGTGAGATGGTTCTGGGAAACAGGGAGCGGATGGTGACCTGTTCTACTGCGGCCGGGCCTGCTTTTGAGGGTGCGAAGATTGAGTGTGGAATGCGTGGCGCGGCCGGGGCTGTGGATCATGTGAAGTATGAGGATGGGAAGTGGAACTATACAACTGTTGGGAATAAGCCGGCGGTTGGTTTGTGTGGTTCGGGATTGATCGATCTGGTGGCGGGTCTTCTGGATGCTGGAATGCTGGATGAGAATGGTGTGCTGAGAAGCGGACAGGAGAAGCAAGGTATATTTATTCTGGTACCGCCAGAGCGGGGCGGTAATGAGAGAGGGGTTTATCTGACTCAGAAAGATATCGGAGAGGTTCAGCTTGCGAAAGCTGCGATTGCAGCGGGAATTCAGATGCTTATGGAGCAGCTTGGGATTACAGAAGATGATATCTGTTCGGTATATATTGCAGGTGCTTTTGGCAACTATATGGATCCGGTCAGTGCCGGGAAGATTGGCTTGCTTCCGGCGACGCTTGTGAAGAAAGTGAAACCAGTGGGAAACGCTGCTGGTGAGGGTGCGAAGATCGCACTTGTGAATGAGAAGGAAATGCTGGAGATGGATGAGCTGGTGAGAAAGATTGAATTCGTTGAGCTGGCTGCTTCGGCTGATTTTCAGGATCATTTTATTGATGAACTGGGATTTGAGACAGGTGAATGACTTTATCCGCCTGATTGAATTATTGAGAAGTGCAGATTTCTTCTGATAAACTGCGGAGCAGTTATTCGGTGCAGAACTGAGGCGCGAAGAGGATAATTTTATCTGCCTGATGAGGTTGCTATAGATTATACAAGAGAGTAAGGGGTTAGATTATGGATATAAAAAAAATAGAGCAAATGGGAATGGAGCAGGGGTTTTCGCATGTGGTGTTGCTGGATTGTGATACGATTGAGCTGAAGCCGGAGGTTCGACAGATGTGTGCAGCGGATACCTGTCATAAGTATGATAAGTGCTGGAGCTGTCCTCCGGGATGTGGCTCTCTTGAGGAATGTGAAGCGAAAGTCCGGCAGTATAAGTATGGGATTATTGTTCAGACAGTTGGTGAATTGGAGGATGTTTTTGATGGCGAGGGAATGATGGAAACGGAAGCCAGACATAAGGAGTATTTTGTGGAATTTGAGAAGAAACTTCGGGAGATTTATCCGGATATGCTGGCGATTGGTGCGGGATGCTGTACGAAATGTAAGGTCTGTACTTATCCGGATGCTCCATGCAGGTTTCCGAAACAGGCTTTCTCATCGATGGAGGCTTACGGGATGCTGGTAACACAGGTCTGCCAGGCCAATGAGCTACAGTATTATTATGGGGATTGTACGATTGCTTATACGAGTTGTTACCTTCTGGAATAATATTTTAGCCGAATCAAGTAAGTCCCCTGCGAAGCAGTTATTTGGTGTAGCGAAGCGGATTACGAATATCTGCTTGATTTAAATCAAGTAAATTCTCTGGTTACTATTCACTGGTAATATCCCGCGAGGTGTTTTTTGTGAGCGAAGGTCACAGAAAACCCGAGATATACCGCGCGAATTTATGCGATTAGCATAAATTCTGTGCATCGCGAAGCGTGTTACTGAGAACGGAGTGAACAGTAACATTCTCTGTGGAGGTTGCGGAAGGGGAAGTCAGTTTTCGTTGTAAATAACAGTGAGCTATGATAAAATACAGATATTGAAAGCGCAGAGCGTGTTTGAAAAAACAAAAAATCCTTCGCCGTAGGGCGGGGGATTTTTGGCAGAAAGTATTAAGGGTGGCTTGAGGATATGACAGTACTGGAACAGTTAAGAAAAACAATTGAAGACGGACATCCGGGGGAGACAGAGAAGCTGGTGAGGGAGGCATTGAAGCAGCATATTCCTGCAGGGCGGATTGTGGAAGAGGCCATGACTCCGGCTATGCGAACAGTGGGGGAGAATTACAAATCCAATGGTGCGGATATTATTAAAATTCTGGCAGCAGCCCGAAGTGTGCGCAAGGGTTTTGAATTGTTGGAGGAACAGGACTCGCAGTTTGGCAGGAGGAATATCGGAACTGTAATCCTTGGAACGGTGGAAGGTGATCTGCATGATGTAGGTAAGAATCTGGTTGCGATCATGTTTCGTAGTGCCGGATTTAAGGTGATCGATCTGGGAGTGGATATTTCTGAGAAGCAGTTTCTGCGTGCAGTGAAGCAGAATCCTGATGTGTCGATCGTGTGTATCTCCTCGCTTCTGAGTACTTCAATTCCGGAGATGGAGCAGGTGGTGAAGTCTCTGAAACGAAGCAGCAATAAGCATAAATTTAAGATTATGGTTGGTGGAGGTGCAGTAACGGAGCAGCTGGCGAAGAATATGGGAGCAGATGCCTATACGGAGAACTGTATTGAGGCTGTGGAAGTTGCGAAGACGTTTATTGTGTGAGAACCGGGCTGACAGGTGCGTATAAGAAAGACATAATGTGAGTTAAATTGCTATAGAATTGACTGGTAAAATAGGTGCTTCAATTATGTGACAGGAGGATTGTAGACTTGCAGCTGTCATCAGTTTATTTATATGAAAAAATAAAAGAGAAATATGAAATTACGGAAAGGGGAACTTTATCCGGTTCAGACGGATATCTGCGCCCCTTTTTGTGTTATGAAAAAAAAGAAACATTTCGACATGGGCATGTTTATGTGGTACAGAGATATGACAAAGAGTGGGAATCGGCAGTTCTGACTGCTGAAAATATACTCTGGGTATTTTGTGGGAGAGAGGAAATTGATGCTGCATCAGAAGAGCTTCAGCAGATTCCGTATATTCATATTGCACTTGATAGTCTGGAAGAAATAGCAGAATTTATGAATGATGTGCAGGAGATTTTTGATGCGGCTGATGAATGGGAACGGAAGATTCATGATCTGATGTTAGAACATGCCGGAATGGACAGGCTTTTGCAGGTGACATCGGAATTTCTGCAGAATCCGATGACTGTAACAGGACTGGATTTTACCTTTGTGGCGGAAGCGGGAAGCGAGTATCTGCCGCCGAGGGCGCGGCTGTATACAGATGACGGGTTGAATATGGAATATGTAAATGCACTTTTGCAGAATGAGACTTATCGAGATATGGCAGATACGCATGAATATGTGATGTTTCCGGCTTACATCAGTGGATGTCGTTCGATGAACAGAAATCTGTTTGTGGATGGGAAAGCAACTCACAGGCTGGTTTTGACTGAGTGCAGATCAGAGATTACACTGAGAGTTATCTGTGTACTGGATATTCTGGTGGAGAAATTGGAGTATCTGCTTGCGCATGAAGCGGAGGAAGAAGATCCGGACAGGGATATGGAGCAGATTTTTGTGAGAATTCTGTCGGACAGGACTGCGGATTATATGCAAGTGAGCAGAGAACTGAGTGAACTGGGATGGAGCGGAAATCATGAATATATGTGCCTGATCCTGCAGATTACCTATCTGAATCAGCAGAATCTTTCCACAAAGGCAATCTGCCGATATATTAAGAATAAATTTGAGGATTCTGTGAGTTTTCTTTATCAGGATGAAATTGTGGCATTTTTTGACCTTACCAGACTTGGAAAAAGCCAGGAGGAAGTAGCCGGAAAACTGGTTTATTTTATCAGGGATACTTATCTGAAAGCCGGATACAGCAGGGTGATGACAGGACATATGAATCTGAGACGGCAGTATGTGCAGGCGAAGACGGCTTTGGATGTAGGAAGCCGTAAGAAGCCTTATCTGTGGATTCATTATTTCGGTCAGGTGGCATTGACTTATATTCTGGAACAGGCAACAAGAAGACTGCCAGGAACAATGATCTGTCATGAAGGGCTGCTGGAATTGAAGAAGCATGATGAGGAGAATCAGACTCAGTACATGGAGACATTGAGAGTGTATCTGGAGCAGCATCTCAGTGCAACCCAGGCGGCAAGGGAATTGTTTATCCACCGCAGTACGTTTCTTTACAGGCTGGACAGGATTAAGGAAATCCTGCAGTCTGAGCTGGATGATCCGGAGGAAATTTTTTATCTGGAATTGTCATTCAGGCTGCTGGAGCAGGAGCAAGAGAAAGAATAGTACGGGAGCAGAATAGTGCAGATATCTGGAAAGGTCAATTATTTGTAGAGGGAGATGTTTTGATAAAAAAATTCAGGTACGCCTCTGGGCGTACCTGAACAAATATTAAAAGAGATATTATGTTATTTAGCTTCTTCTTCGGCAGCAGCCTCTTCTTCAGCTTCCAGAGCCGGGTCTACGTGAACGGCGGCTACGGATACAACTGCAGCTTCAAGGTCTGTCTTTAAGTCTACATCTTTGTCCTGGGCGATGGCGAGGTCTTTGACTTTGATTACGTCGCCGACTTTCATGTCACCGACATCTACCATAATTTTGTCTACCAGTGCTGATGGGAGAGCTCTGAAGGAGATTTCTTCCAGATGCTGCTGTAATACACCGGCTTCCAGTTTGTCGTGGTTTACAAGTACGATCTCTGCTACGGAATGTACTTTCTCGTTGCTTACCAGTGCCTGGAAATCTATTTCATCCACCTGTCCTTTTAACGGATTGAACTGGATCTCTTTGATCAGTACGTCATATGACTGACCATCTACATCCAGCATAATCTGGCTTCCTTTGTTACTTGTCTTGAGAAGTTTCTCGACAGCAGATTTCTCGATTTTAACAGGAAGAGAACCTTCCATCTCTCTGCCAAATACGTTACCTGTAACGTAGCCTTCTCTTCTTAATCTTTTGGCCTTTGTGTCTATTGTTCTTTTTTCAGCTTTTAAAGTATTCATTTGACTTTTCCTCCATTTTACAGCTGAGGTGACACGCTTGACACTATCTTTAATTTATGAGCATCCGAAATGCTCCAGGTGGTGTTAAGTATTTTTGAGTATTCAGTTGTTTGTTCTTTATCTTTGTTACAGCTGTATTATAACACGCTAGAAATAAAATGCAAGAGGAAAATGTGAAGAATTTGTGAAATCTTATAAATTTGGATGAGACAAATTGTGTATATCTACCTGAAATGTTATATATAGCAATTCCACAAAATAATGCAATCAAGACAGATCATCAGAGTATGGAATTTAAATAAACACAAACAAAGCCCCCGGAAATGACCACTTCCGGGGGCTTTGCATTTAATCTAATTAATCATTAATTACAGAGTATCATTTCTTCTGATATAACCAGGCTGTTCAGCCGGGGAAACGATTTCTTTTTTATGAACGAGTTTCGCCCATTTGTCGACTACTTCATTCTCTACGTGAACACCCTCACCTACAGTAACTTCAGCGAGAACAACACTGTTTCTTACAACAGCACCTTTTTTAATGACACATCCACGACCGATTACGGAATTCTCAACAGTACCTTCAATCTGGCAACCGTTGGAGATTACGGAATTCTTCACATCTGCAGTATTGAAATACTGAGTCGGGCAGGAATCATTGGTACGTGTATAGATTGGCCAGTTATCATGGAAAAGTTCCTGAGCTGACTTGTAATTAAGGAGAGCCATGTTTGCAGCATAGTAACTTGGGAAGTCTGTAATGCTTGCAAAGAATCCCTTGTGTGCAACGCCGCGGATATCCAGAGTTTCACATTTATCATTCAGGATGTCTGTCAGTGTGTACATGGAAGAAAGATTCTTGGCTTCTTTGATCAGGCTGATGAAAAGCTCTGTTTTCATAACACAGGTATCCATATAAACATACTGATTCTTCTTATTACCATGATTTGGTTCGATGGATTCCACACCTTTCTGGCGGTTCAGCCCCAGAACATTACAGGTAAGATAAGCCTCTTTTGCATTATCAACAGCGTGATAAAGGAGAGTAACATCTGCACCGGAGTCAATGTGGGTATGTAAAAACTGGTCAAAATCAATTGAATAAACCATATAGCTCGGGGCAATGACAACATACGGATGATACATTCTGCTGAGTGATTCCATGTTATCCAGATAGCAGGAGATATCGGTGTTATAGATATCATTGTCATTATTGTGCTCTGAGAAGAGAAGCTGAAGTTTGCCGCTCTTGGAGTTGATGTTGTAATGACGTCCTGTTCCAACGTGTTCTACAACAGAACGGGGTTTATTATTGATATAGACCTGAATACGGTCAATGTCGCTATTGGTCATATTGGAGATAGGGAAGTCAATGACTCTGTATCTGCCAAGGAAGGAAAACGCACCGATCGGGCGATAATCCTGCATACCATCTACATAAATATTTCTCCCGGAAGAGCTTACGATTCCAAATGCCTTATACATATTATTCTGCCCCCTTTACGCGTTTCGCTACAAGCTCAATGTGCTCACTGTCTGCGGCACCGACAACGGCACCTTTACCGATGCGGATACCGTCAGCTACAAGTGCACGCTGAACAACGGCACCTTCTTCTACCACAACACCCGGCATCAGTACACTGTCGATAATTCTGGCACCTGCACCAATCTTAACACCTGTAAAGAGAACGGAATGCTTAACTTCGCCCTGAACAACACAGCCCTGTGTGATATATGCATCTTTAACATCTGCTTCTGCGCTGATGTACTGTGGAAGTGCGGCAACATCTTCTGTATAAATCTTCCATGACGGATCGCCCAGATCAAGCTCATTTTTGGAACTTAACAGATCCATGTTTGCTTCCCAGAGAGAGTCGATGGTACCAACATCTTTCCAGTATCCTTCAAATTTATATGCATAAAGAGTCCTGTTATCGTTAAGCATAGTAGGGATGATATCTTTACCGAAGTCATGGCTGGAATCAGGATTCTTGATATCAGCCATCAGCATCTTGCGGAGGAGTTTCCAGGTGAAGATATAGATACCCATGGATGCAAGGTTGCTCTTCGGATGCTCAGGTTTTTCCTCAAACTCTACGATACGTCCGGATTCATCAGTGTTCATGATACCGAAACGGCTTGCCTCTTTCATCGGAACTCCGATAACTGCGATGGTTGCATCTGCCTTTGCTTCTTTGTGGGCTGCAAGCATCTTGTCATAGTTCATTTTGTAAATATGGTCACCGGAAAGAACGAGAACGTATTCAGGATCAAATTTATCAATGAAATCAATATTCTGGGAGATTGCATCTGCTGTTCCGCGGTATACATTCAGATTCTCATCTGCTTTCTCACGTGGAGGAAGAACGTAAACACCGCTGTTTTTAGCATCAAGACCCCAGCGTCCGCCGGCTGCTACATAGCTGTTCAGCTGGATAGATTCATACTGTGTAAGTACACCTACAACATCAACGCCACTGTTGGCACAGTTACTTAAAGGAAAGTCTACGATACGATATTTACCGCCGTATGAAACGGCCGGCTTTGCCACTTTATTGGTAAGATCATGCAGACGGCTGCCACGACCGCCGGCCAGGATCATGGCCAACATACTATTTTGTTTCATAATAGTGAACCCTCGCTTTCATTTGTTATGTAATATTATACATTTTTTCCTGACACTTTTCCATAGGTTTCTGAAAAAAATATGTAAAATTTTTGCTACAAACTAAGTAAAATCGACAAAAAATTATACATTATATACAAATATCGAGACAAATCGCATGACAGGGGATTAAAGACATTTGTAAATTATGCTTATAATGTACCAAAATTCATTCCAGATTGCCTGCGGCAATAGGATTTTGGCCTGTATGTCTCGGGATTTTGGCATATTCATGCCAAAACACTTTGCTGAATAATGGTGTGCAAACAGTAACATTTGTTCACAAATTTAAGTGAAACGGGTGGACGTATAATAGTTCTTACGCTATAATAGGTAGGAATTTATAGAAGAAACGCGTAACTGTGAAACACTGAACAGTTACAGAGAAACAGAGGTTATCACGTGAGTAAAAGAGAAGATTATAAACGATTTATCGTATTTTGTCTGGCGAGTCTGGTGGTTCTGGCACAGGCGGCGGTCTTTGCATGGGTGTGGTATTCCGTTTACAGAGGACAGATCGACGAGCCTTTCTGGCGCAAAGGTAACTGGGTACTGATCGCAATCTACGGTCTGATGTTTGCCCTGTTTGCCAAATTGTACGGAGGACTTAAGGTTGGATATCTTAAGAGGATTGATGTATTTTATTCGCTGACACTGGCACTTTTGTGTACCAATGTGGTGGAATATCTGGAGATCACCCTGATCAACAGGTGGTTTCTGAGCGTATGGCCTATGATCGAGATGACAGGAATACAGCTGGTGCTGATCATTATCTGGATATTTGGTTCAAGGTATATCTATTCCGGACTTTACCGCGCACGCCGGCTTCTGGTCATTTACGGTGACCGGGATCCGGGGGACGACCTGATCCATAAGATGAATTCCCGAAAGGACAAATATGACATCAGCGGCAAGGTACACATCAGTGTGGGAGAAGAAAAAATCCATCAGATGATGCAGGATTATGACGGCGTGATCATCTGGGATCTGCATTCAACAGAGAGAAACCGTTATCTGAAATACTGTTTTGCACATTCTGTCCGATGCTATGTGAGTCCGAAGATTTCGGACATCATTCTTATGGGAAGTGAACGCATCCATCTTTTTGACACACCGCTTCTGGTATCCAGAAATATGGGACTGGCAGTAGACCAGCGTGCTGCAAAGAGAGTTATGGATATTCTGATCTCAGGGATCGGCATTATAATCACTTCACCGATCATGCTGATCATAGCGATTGCGGTAAAAGCATACGACAGAGGTCCGGTGTTTTATTTTCAGGACCGTCTGACATTGGGTGGAAAGCCCTTTAAGATCTGTAAATTCCGCAGTATGTGCGTAGATTCGGAGAAAAACGGTGCAAGACTGGCATCCAAGCATGATTCCCGTATCACACCGGTAGGTCATGTGCTGAGAAATCTTCATCTGGACGAGCTTCCTCAGCTTTTCAATGTATTTAAGGGAGATATGTCTCTGGTAGGTCCGCGTCCGGAACGTGAAAGTATCATGCTTGAGTATGAGAAAGAGCTTCCGGAATTCTATTATCGTCTGAAAGTTAAAGCAGGTCTTACCGGATATGCGCAGGTCTACGGTAAGTATAATACAACTCCTTATGACAAATTAAAGCTGGATCTGTTTTATATTGAGAATTATTCCTTCCTGTTGGATATCAAGCTGATCTTTATGACAGTTAAAATCTTTTTCCAGAAAGAAGTATCTGAGGGAGTAGATGACAGACAGGTAAATGCGTTGAAGGATTCCGGGAAAAACGCCGGAGTGTCAGAGAATAAAACGGAGGAATGACAATGAATAAACCGCTGGTATCTGTGATCATGCCGGTTTACAACGGAGAAAAATATATTAGAAAGGCTGTGGAATCCGTCTATGAACAGGGAGTTTCGCTGGAACTTCTGGTGATCGATGACGGTTCTACAGACCATACAGAGGAAGTCCTGTCTGCCTATGAGGGCAGAGAGGACTTTCGGTATATTAAGAATGAACAGAATATGGGAGCTGCAGGCTCCAGAAACAGAGGAGTCGGGCTGGCACAGGGAACCTACATTGCTTTTCTGGATGCAGATGACTGGTGGGAGCCAGGCAAGCTGAAAGAACAGCTGAAACGTCTGGAAGAGACAGGATACGTGCTGTGTTCTACAGGGCGGGAACTGATGAAAGCGGACGGAAGCAGTACAGGACGGACAATCCCTGTAAAAGAGAAGATCACCTACAGAGAACTTCTGAAACATAACAGCATCAACTGTTCTTCGGTAATACTCAGAAGGGATGTGGCGCGTGAATTTCCCATGGAGCATGACGACAGCCATGAGGATTATATCACCTGGCTGAAAATCCTGCGAAAATACGGCTGTGCTGCCGGAATCAACAAACCCTATCTGAAATATCGTCTCAGCGAAGGCGGCAAATCCAGAAACAAACTGAAATCAGCAGCCATGACTTACAATGTCTACAGATACGCCGGTTACGGCAGGATCAGAAGCTGTATTTTTTTCTGTTCTTATGCTGTACATGGAATATGGAAATATTGCTACTGTTCACTTCGTTCACAGTAACGTAGCCAAAATTCATTCCAGATTGCCTGCGGCAATGGAATTTTGGCTTGTATGTCTCGGGATTTTGGCATATTCATGCCAAAACACCTCGCGGGATAGTGGTGTGTGAACAGTAACAAAATATTTCCATTGACCGAAATGTTAAGTTTCTATTCCATAAATCGTAAAAATATGTTATGCTTGTTGCAGTAAATATGACTTTGCGGTTAATTGCCCGTTACATTGCTGTGCGTTTTTTTGTCTGCCGGTCATCTGAAGAATCTGGCAGAATGGGGTTGTATGTTCACACAGCAGAAGTCAGAAATATGATTAGAGGATAGTACTTAAACATGAAAATAAAAAAAGAGAGAGCGGCGGTGCCGTACTCCTGCCTGATCGATAACATTAAAGTTTTGCTTATCTTTCTGGTAGTATTTAACCATATTATTGCATTTAACCTTGTAAAGGTAGATACTGTAGTGAGATATGTGTGGTATGCGATCACGATTTTTCACATGCCTGCATTTGTTTTTATTTCAGGATATCTGTCAAAGAAACCTCAGAATGTGCTGAAGAATTTTAAGAACCTGCTGATCCCTTATGTTCTGGGATATACCTTAACCTGGTATTCACAGATATGGCTGGGCAGATCTGTAGATTATGAGATACTGCGTCCTACCGGAAGTGTCATGTGGTATATACTGGCACTGTTTATTTACCGCCTTACCATTGAGGCCCTGGGTAAGATCAGATTTATTGTTCCGCTCAGTATCCTGTTCGCATTATGGGCAGGAACCAGACCGGAATTTACCACATTCCTGTCATCATCAAGAATCGTGGTATTTTTCCCATTCTTTGTTGCGGGGTATCTCTGGAAGAGTGAATATATCACAGCGATCCGTAAATTTAAGGGAAAATGGATCCTGGTGGCAATCTCCGGAGTCCTTTTGTGGGCGATACCGAATTATATGATCCCAAATGAAATGGGAATTGCTATTTTCCGAGGTAATCATGGATATCAGCTCTGTGGCCTGACGGATCCTCAGGGAGTGATCCTCAGACTGCTGATGTATCTGGTATCTTTCGTAGTTGTCTATACGATGCTTGCGTTAGTGCCGGACATCAAACTGCCACTCACCTATGTGGGACGACATACAATGGGAATTTATTTCTTCCATTATCCGATCATGATCATTATGAATGGTTTATACATCCTGATGCTTCCTGCAATGAACAATGTATGGGTGCTTCTGGGAGTATCACTGGTATTTGTACTTGTACTGGGAAGTCTGCCTGTGGATCTGCTCTATACGGGTGTTTTGAATCTGATCGCATTTATTCTGATCAAGAAGGATAAGACAGTCAGAGATGAAGGCCTGGAAGAAGAGTATGACAGCGAATATGATGAATATGAACTTCTCAGAAGAAAGAAAGCCATCGCAGAGCTTGCGGCAACGCTTGATTCAGAGAGTGAGCAGGACGGACATGTGGAGAAAGTAAATATGGACGAGGATACACCGGATCATACTTCTTCCGACAGTCATGAAGGCTTCAGCAATGTGGCCGGCATGGAGCTGGAGATTGAAGAAGATAATCTGGATGATATCCCTGATGAACTGATCAAAGGGGAAGAGGAGCTTTCGCTGGAAGACCTGATCCAGGAACTGGAAGCTACTACCAGAACGATGGACGACAATAAAGAACCATAAACACAAAGGAAGAGTTTTGAGATACAAAAACAGTATTTCAAAACTCTTCTTTTTGTAAAGTTAACGCGAATTTAACATTTTTGTAACGGACAGGTGACGGAAGTTGGGAAGTATGATATAATCAAAGTATCTATCGTATGGAGGTTACTGTTCACACACCACTATTCCGCGAGGTGTTTTGGCATGAATATGCCAAAATCCCGAGACATACAAGCCAAAATTCCATTGCCGCAGGCAATCTGGAATGAATTTTGGCTACGTTACTGTGAACGGAGTGAACAGTAACGTATGGAGCAGGAAAACTGTTCGGCAAAATAAGAATATTTTTTTCAGGGGAGTTATGACGAAAGAATGAAGAGAGTAATCACATATGGCACTTTTGATCTTTTTCATAAAGGCCACTACAATATTATCAAAAGAGCAAAAGCACTTGGTGATTATCTGATCGTAGGTGTCACAAGTGAGAGCTTTGACATTGAGCGGGGCAAACTCAATGTGCGGGACAGCCTCATTAAGAGAATCGAGAATGTGCGAAGGACGGGGCTGGCAGATGAGATCATCATTGAAGAATATCAGGGACAGAAGGTCAATGACATTATTAAGTATGATATTGATGTTCTGGTGGTAGGATCTGACTGGAGAGGGAAATTCGATTACCTTAAGAACTACTGTGATGTAGTTTATCTGGAAAGGACCAAGAATATTTCCAGTACAAAGCTTCGCAGTGAAGGTGTTATCTTTAATATGGGAATCGTGACGGATGATATCCGGGATAATGATTTTGTGGAGGAATCCAAATATGTCAGCGGAGTTCATGTGGAACGTGTATTCAGCGAGAATCACGAGACTGCACAGAGATTCTGTGATAAATATGAGTTAGGTTCCTGCTGGAGCAGCTATGATGAATTTCTGGCAGATGTAGATATTGTTTATATCAAGACATCGCTGAACCGGAGAGCAGAATATATCGAGCGAGCGCTGAAAAAAGGAAAATATGTGATCAGTGATTCGCCCATGACACTTTCCTCAGAGAAACTGCGCTACCTGTTTCAGGTGGCAAGGGAGAACAATGTGGTTCTCATTGAACGGACCACACTGGTCTACCTGCGGGCGTTTAATCAGCTGGTATGGCTGGTACACAGTAACCTGGTGGGAGATCTGGTAAGTGTCAAATGTGCAATCTCCCAGGATGATTTCGAGGGCGGCAGGACTTTTAATGAGACAGTCTGCACAGCTATCTGCGCAGTACTGAAACTGCTGGGAAAAAAATGCCAGGATATCAACACCAATGCGGTCCGCAATCAGGAAGGCCGTTTTGTATATGATATGATTTCCATGAAATACGCCGGTGCACTGGCGACTATTGAGATCGGAACAACGGTTGACATTGAGAATGAACTTGTGATCATCGGAAGCAACGGCAGGGTAACTATCCCTAATGACTGGTGGAACACCGGATACTTTGAAGCCAATATTTCAGGAAAAGAATTTCTGAAAAGGTACAGCTTTAACTTCGAGGGAAATGGTTTCCGCTATCTGCTGCAGGAGCTGATGATCATGATCAGAGACAAACGGACAGAATGTACCCGGCTTTTCTATGATGAGTCGGTAAGAATAATAGAAATTTTGGAAACAATCAACAGAAAGGACAATTCATGACGGAGAAACAGAAATACCTCCTGAAGCTTTTCAGGGAGGTTGATGAAATCTGCAGAGAACATAACCTCAGATACGTGCTGGCAGGAGGCTCCCTGATCGGAGCTCTCAGACATGAGGGATTTGTTCCCTGGGATGATGATGTAGACCTTTATATGCCACGTTCGGACTGGGAGAAATTCATAGAGATATGCAAAACAGAACTCCCGCCTGACAGAGAGATACAGTGTTCGGAGGTGGACAGAAACTATACAAATTCATTTCCGCGCTACGCATCCACCAATACCTGTGCCATCCATAAGAGCCAGATTATCGGGAAGGACTGCGGCGGAGAAATCATAGACATTCTTACACTGGATCCTGTTCCGGCTGACGACAAAGAATACGAGAAATATAGAACACACATGATGATCTACTCAGATCTTATCAATATTTCTGTAGGCTACAGCGACCGCTGGGAGATACCTGCATCCATGTATCTGAAGTATCTTCTTTCTTATATTTTTCTTGGTAAAAAAAGAACACTGGCAAAGCTTGAGAAGATCATGTTCTCTTATAAAGAAGAGGAATGTGACCGTTATGCCATGCGCTGGGGCGGCTGTCCGTTTCTTTTTGATAAGGATATGATGTTCCCTGTAAAGGAGGGCATCTTTGAGGGAAAAAAGGCAATGATCCCAAATAAGTGCAGTGACTATCTGATCTGGCATTATGGAGACGAGTGGTCATACATGCCTCCTCATGATAAGAGGGAGGGTCATGTAGCAGTGTGTGTAGATGATCTTCCTTATCAGGAGCTACGTGAAGAATACATGCCGAAGATCAATAAGGAAAGATTGCGCTGGGACAGTGTGTTCCGAAAGTTCTACAATATGCGCATTGCGAAAAAAAGCCATAAGGTCCGCCAGGATGGGCTTGCAATGAAAGCCCGCGCTGTTGCACTGGACCTGCAGAGAGCGATTGATGAATCAGGACTTAAGATCAGTGAGCTGGTGGAAAGCAGATCTTTCCGTAAGCTGAGTGCACTTTTTGGCTCTTATTATAAGAATCAGCTTAGTGCTGACTTTATCGGAAGAGAAGACTATACCAACATTTATGCTTTTTATCATCCAACACTTGTGGAGATACCTGACGATGTATTCTATGCGGCAATGCTTACTCTGTTTTATACAGAACGTGTGTCAAAGGCATATCGGATGATGCAGGTCCGTCAGCAGCTTGACCATCTGAGTCCTGAGATGGAGGGACTGAAAGAAGATATTGAGTTTTTCAGGAAAGCTGCGGATCATTATGAATTCCATCGGATAAAGGAGGCAGAACAGATCGTCAATGAGCTTCTGAAGAAATATCCGGGACATCCGGGATTTATGAAATTTAAGTGCAGGTTCCTGATGGAGGATGCGGGAGAGAACCGGATCGAAGCAGAACGTTTTCTTGATAAGGCTCTTAAAATGTTTCCTGAGGATGGTTATTTCCTGAAATATAAGGCAGATATCCTCTGGATGGATGGCGAGATGCAGAAAGCGGCAGAGCTTTATCTTCAGGTAAAGAATAAGACAACTAACGGAATTGTATGGATGGAGATGGACAGATTCTTCAGAGGATACAAATCTGAAATCCTGAAAAGCTGTGAAGAGCTTATTGCAAACCACAACAAGAAGGAGGCTCTCGCATTGATGGAGCTGTGGAGTCGTCTGATACCTGAGGATGATGATATCCAGGGAGCATTATATCTGGCAAAAACAGTGTGTGCACGTACGCAGAGCGAGATAGAGAAAGAAATCGGTGAAATCCGGGCTGTGATCGGCACACAGATGATCACGCCAGTCAGTGTGGAGAAAAATCCGGGAAAAAGCAGAAAACAGATAAAATCAGATAGAACATCAGATGAAACATCGGCTGATGATGTGAATAAAAAAGTATCAGATCCGTCAGCAGAAACTGAAGAAGTTAAAGCGCCGGCGGATATACAGGTTAAAGTTTCAGAAGAACATAAGATGTACAGGAAAGCTCTTACAAGAGCATGGAAGCGGCTGGGGTATTCCGATGAGCTTGCAGAACTGCGCACCCAGATCATCTGTACAGGTGAGGAGAGCGAACTGGAGTGGCTTGCAGAACAGGTACGAAACCGTCAGTTCCGCAGAGAAGAGAAAGCCTGCGCTTATAAGCTGGTGGGTGATGTCAGGATGAAACAGGGACAGACCAGGGAGGCTTTTGCAAATTATAGGAAAGCACTGGAATATGAGATGCCTTCTTATGTAAGAACAGAGCTGTACCGTATTTTTATCAATGATCTGAACGATGGCAGCAGACAGGCGAAAAGCTTTGGAAAGAAGACGGATATTACAGTTGTGCTTGATAAATGGCTTGATAAATATGAAAGTATTGAAGATATTAAGAAGATCGTGCAGACTGTAACTGTTAAGTGACATCAATAGAAATGGAGTAAAGAGTTGAACAAAAAACAAAAGGTGATTTTATCATTATTACAGGAAATCGATGAAATATGCCGCCGGAATAAAATAGAATATTACCTCTCTCCACGACTGACACTCTGCGCAGTGGAAGGGCATCCTTTCCCACAGAATCCCATGTTTGGAGTTGTGCTGATGAAAACAGCGGATATGGAACGGTTCCGTCTGGCTGTGGATGAAGATCCAAGGGAAAAGAGAGCGCTGGAATCCATGAAGAGCCACAAATGGTTCTCAGGATTTTATCTGAGATACACCAATACAGATACTCTGTGCCTGAATCTGGACAACACCAGAGACTACGCATTCCCGGGAATAGGAGTCAATATTTTTCCGCTCAGAACGCCGGCAGCTTCTGTAAAAGCAGAACGCAGATTATCCAGAGATGAGAATGCATGGACAGAGCTCTGTCATATCAACTATGCAGAAAGAAATTTCAGGAGCAGGGTGAACCGTACAATTATGCGGCTGCAGTGCATGATAACCGGGCGCCAGGGACAGGCAGCACATTTATATGATAAATTTATTAAACTTCATCAACAGCCTGATGCAGATAAGTATATTCTTAAGAGAAGAAAACAGACAACAGTTTTCCCTGCGGAGATTTTTGCAGAGAGCAGACGGGTAATGTTAGAGGGTGTAGAACTTCAGGTTCCTGCAAAAACAGCAGAGTACCTTACTGTAAGCTATGGTAAGAATTATAAAGATGTAAAAGAGCCTCGTTATGTTACACCTATTGCACTTGCAGTCAGTGCGAGAGTAAGTTATACACAGTTCTGGAAGGAAGCCGGCAACTTCGAGAAATATTGTAAGGAACGAATGAAAAATGCCCGCAAACTTGCCAGAAGCAGAAGACATAAAGACTATTTTAATGAATGCTGGGATTATGTTGAGTTCTGTGGGGAACGCATGAATATGGGTGTTGCTTATGAAAAGCAGAAGGATTATATCAAAAACCTGTATAAAAATGAAGATTACATGACACTTGAGAAGGTATTCCGTCCATACTTTAAGATGATGCAGAAGAGTCTGCAGAAAAACGAACTCTTTGCAGAGGATGAGGAGATCTTTGATATTTATATAGACGTACTGGAAAAAACAGGAAAGACAGTACAGAGGGATAAGATCGGTACGCTGATCTGACGGGAGGAAAAATGAAGCTTTCAGATTATATTGTTACGTTTTTACAGAAAAAAGGAATCCGTCATTTCTTTGGATACCAGGGAACGATGATCGCACATCTGGTAGATTCCATTGAAAGAAATCCGGAGACAGAGAATCATTCCAGTTACAATGAACAGGGGGCAGCTTTCGCAGCCTGCGGATATGCACAGGCGAAGGAAGAATGTGCCTGCGCCTATGCTACCAGCGGACCGGGAGCCATCAACCTTCTGAGCGGTGTGGCAGATGCCTATTATGATTCCCTGCCTGTGATCTTTCTCACAGGACAGCTGAACACTTATGAGTATTCAGGAATCAAGGGGCTGCGTCAGCAGGGATTTCAGGAGACAGATATTGTGGCAATGGCGAAACCGATCACCAAATATGCTGTCCAGATACGAAACCCTGAGGACATTGTGGAGGAATTAAATAAAGCATACCATATTGCAACCACAGGACGCAGAGGACCGGTGCTCATCGATCTTCCCATGAATATCCAGAGAAGTGAAGTGGAGAATCCGGTCTATGACATGACTTTTGAGGACAAACATACAGATGCAGCTGCAGCACAGCAGGCGGCAGATACGATTCTGGAAGCACTGGAACAGGCAAAACGTCCGGTGATCATGCTGGGCCATGGCGTGGACAGCAGCTTCAGCCAGCAGAAACTGATCCGCTTTGCACAGAAGAGACAGATTCCGATCATCACCAGCGTTTTGGCGAAATCAGTTCTGGGATACGACCATCCGCTGAATTTCGGGTGTATCGGCGGTGCCTATGGACACCGTTATGCAAATATGATCGCCAATGCAAAAAGCGATCTGCTTCTCTGTTTTGGCATTTCTTTGTGTACCAGACAGATCGGAACCAAAGTACATGAATTTGCCAGAGGTGCAAAGATCATACGTATAGATATTGATCCATACAATCTTCAGAGAGATATCCATGAGAATGGTGAGAATGAGGTAAAGCTTCAGGCAGAGACAGGAGCAGTGATTGATTGTCTTGCAAAAGTGGATGATCCTGATATAGAGGGTGTAAGTGACTGGTTGAATGTCTGCACAGAGATTAAAGAAAATCTTCAGGCAGTTGATGATGCCACACCAGAAAGATATCCGAACCGTATGATCGCAGACCTCAGTGATATGCTGGAGGATACCTCCGCGATCGCAGTGGATGTAGGACAGCATATGGTATGGAGTTACCAGTCATTCAAGAATCATGAAGGACAGAAGCTTCTTTTCTCCGGCGGTCATGGCGCTATGGGCTATGGACTTCCGGCTGCAATAGGAGCCTATTATGCAACAGGAAAACCAACTGCCTGTATTTGTGGAGATGGTGCACTCCAGATGAATATCCAGGAACTGGAGTGGGTGAAGAGAGAGAATCTTCCTATTAAAATAATGGTAATGAATAACGAAGCACTGGGTATGATCCGTCATCTCCAGAGAGATTATTTTGACTGTCTCTTTGCAGGAACTACAGACGGATGTGGATTTGCATCCTGTGACTTTGCAGGAGTGGCAAAGGCTTATGGCATTCCGGCACTGAGAATGCACTGTGATGCAGTGAAAGAAGAAGCACCGGAATTCCTTGAAGGTGAGGGTCCGAAACTTCTGGAAGTTATGCTGGAGCATGGGACTTTTGCATATCCGAAGACCTGTCTGGGTGAACCGATCCATAATCAGCAGCCATATGCACCGAAGATTGTTTATGACAGACTGATGGAATTATAAAACAATTGCTATAGATTAATGTTAAGCAGCGAAAGCGTATCGGGATTATCTATTAAACTGATAGATAAAGATGAATATAACAAAGAGGTAGCAGAAAAAATGAGCAGAGTAACAGTAATCACAGGCGGTACTTCCGGAATCGGCCGTGGCATTGTGGAGAAGATCCTGGCAAATTCAGAACAGGACGATCTGATCTTTGCCACCTATGCGCACAATGCGTATAAGGCAAACGAATTCTGGGACAGCCTGAAACCGGAAGATCAGGAGAAGCTTATCATAATGAAAGCGGATATGTCTTCCTATAACGATATGATGAATTTCGTCAAAGAAGTGAAAGAGAAAGCCGGACATGTGGACTGGTTGATCAGCAATGCCGGGATCAGCACCTATGATAAATTTCAGGACTATACTTTCGAGGAATGGAATAAGATCGTAAATACCAACCTCTCAGTTCCTGTATTTATGATCAAAGAATTTATGCCGGCTATGACCGAGGGAGGAAGCGTTCTCTTCATGGGATCTTATGCGGGGCAGCAGGCATACTCTTCATCCCTTGTATACGGTGTGACCAAGGCGGCAATCCATTTCCTTACCAAATCCTTGGTAAAGGAATTTGAGCCAAAAGGCATTACAGTCAATGCCATAGCTCCGGGATTTATCCAGACCCCGTGGCACGAGAACCGCACACCGGAAAGCTACGAACGCATCAACCGCAAGATCGCCCTCCACAGATTCGGAGAGATTAAGGATGTGGCGGATATGGCGTACAGTATTCTCACGAACAACTATATGAATGGAAGCATCGTGGATATCCATGGAGGATATGACTACTTCTAAAAGAACCTGACCAATCAGGTGATTTAACCGAATCAAGTAAGTCCCCTGCTTCAATTGCAAATATCCGATTGACTTAAACCAAGTGACGAAAGTGGATCGCAAATATCCGCTTGAATTCCCGACAGATAAAATGAAGAAGCTTCTTCAGAAACTGTCGGGAATTTTTTTACATTTTCGGATTTTTTTGTACATTTTAAGAGTTGTCCTACATAATAATTCGTAATATCACGCTGAGAAAATAGGGGACTATTTTTGAAAAAAGTGAATTATTCCTGAAAAAAATAATTTTATGTGACAGATTTGTGACTGATTGATGGTATAATACAAAAATAGACAATTATATTGTCTGCGAAATATCTGACGATTTACATAATGAAGAGATTAATTAGACAGCTCTGCTGTAAGAAGCAGAGTGATATATATATAACGGAGAAAACGTATGAATCAGGTAGTAATGGTACATTTTTTTGGAAAATTCTGCCTGGAAAGCAAGAACGGACGTCTGGATGAAGAGACGATCCATTCCAAAAAAATTATAAAACTTCTGGCTTTTCTTTTACTAAATCATAATCGTATGATCAATGCGGAAGAGCTCGGAGAACTGGTATGGGGAAATGGCGGATCATCGAATCCGATGGGTGCACTTAAGAACCTCATATACAGACTGCGCAACACACTGAAACAACTGGGACCGGAGGAATACATTGTCTCGCGGTCGGGTACCTATGGGTGGAATGAGAAAATAGAACTTCACAGCGATATGGAAGAATTCAGATATCGCGCAGAACAGACTCGGGAGGCCGGAAATGATACAAAACTTCAGATTAAGAAATACGAAGAGGCATTATCCTGCTATGAGAAACCCTGCACCTGTGTTCTGACATCAGAATCCTGGCTTGCGGTGCGGTTCACGTATTACCATTTTGTATATATAAAACTGGTAAATGAATTGTGCGAACTGTATAACAGTATACATGACTACGCAGCGATACAGAGAGTCTGTGGACGGGCGATGGCCTGTGATGAACTCAGCGAGGATGTTCATTACTGGATGATCAGAAGCTGGGTAGAAATGGGAGATGCGGATGATGCACTGAAGCAATATGAAACAGCAGTAGAGATTCTGTATGAGAAGCTGGGAATACACAGATCCGACAGGATGAAAGAACTGTATGATGAGATCCTTGGAATGAACATAAATTCCATAGAGGCAACCATGGATGATATTTATGAAGAAATTCAGGAAGAAGATCCAAACGGTGTTTTTTTCTGCGAGTATACAGTATTTCGGGAGATATACAGGCTGGAAGCCAGACGGGTGCTGCGGTCCGGCAATGCAGAGTATATGCTGCTTCTGACTATAAAGATAAATGAGAGGGAACTGCAGGAAGACCCTGTCAGGATACAGTATTATAGGAAGAGATCCGGTACGAAACTCCAGAAGTTATTGACGAGACATCTTCGAATGGGAGATGTAGCTGCCAGATACAGTGATGAACAGTATATAGTGATGCTGCCATATTGTGATTACGAATCTTCACAGAAAGTCATAAAGAGGATTCTGTCTAATTTCAAGAAAGATATGGACAGCGATAAAGTAACACTTAAAGCGGAAACCAGAGAAGTATCTGTTAATTATGAACTTCCGCAGGAGAGCAGGGGAGGAGTGATATGACATATGAAAGTAAAAAATAATTCACCGGACAGAGGAATAAAATAAAAGGCATATTACTGAATTTTTGAAATATAAATTAAGGAAAGATTAAAGTTGAAAAGGAGGAATGGTTATGGACAGAACCAAGAAGTGGCGCAAAATACTTGCTATGATGCTGACTATAGTCATGATGCTTCAGAATGTTCAGTCTGTTGTATGGGCAACAGGAACAGACAGCAGTACTCAGGAGACTACAGTAGAGAAAAAGTCCGATAGTGAAGATGATAAGACCGCTACGGACGAAGAGCAGACAAAGGAAGAGATATCAGATAAAAGTAGTGAAGAACTAACGGATTCGGAGGAAAAAAATACCGAAGAGACTGCAGCGGTTCTTACTTCAAAGGCCAGTCAGTCTGTAACGGCGGACACGGTCGGAGATGTAATCAGCTATTATGCGAACTATCGCCTGGATGTCACAAACACAGGTAACGCGGCAGCAGAAGGCGTAAAAGTAGAAATTACATTACCAGTAAAAGATGTAGCCGTTGATACCTCAAAAACTTATACAACAGGTTATACAGAAAATGTCAACGAAAACGACGAAAGTGTATTGACTTGGGAAAATCAGGGCGTTGCCACTGGTGAAACCGGAACCTATATGTTCAGCATTCAGATTCCGGCAGGTGTAACGAATCTGAGTGACGTAAATGTGGTCTGGTACATAAATGATTCAAAGGCTGAAGCCGAAGAATGGGTAGCAGGAAGCGACGAGACACTGGCTGCAAATGTAAAAGCAGATGACAGTACCGGAAGCAATACAGACGGCAACAATTCCGGAGAGAATTCCGATAATAATGCGGGAAATGATACAAGTGATAACAATCAGAACACTGACAACGGCAATGGCGGAAATAATAATGGAAACAGTGATTCTGCCAACGATGCCGACAGAATCCCGGATAATCAGGCATCTCAGATATTGACATATGAAGGAAACGGAGTGAATGCAAAACTTCTCCTTACCTCTAAGAATGCATCTTTCCCGGATGGCTTCAGCTTCCAGGTTAATCCTGTCAGTGCAGAACAGACTAAAGCATACGTACAGAACGCACAGAATTTAGGATTTAATGTTAATACAGGTGCATTCTATGATGTTCAGCTCTTATACAATGGAGTAAACGCATCTCTGACAAGCGCAGAATCCATGCAGTTACAGGTTAACTTTGATTCTCCGGTACTGACAGATGTGAAGAATGTTACTGGTGTAGGAGTAACAAATGGTGATGTTTCCACAGACGGAGTCTTCGGAAATACCACAAGCCTTACGAAAACACTGACTGCAGATTCAGTTGGAACGGTTGGTGTTGTGGCGTTGGCGGATGAAGGTGACCAGGACAATAAACAACCAGTAGAGGGTGACGAGACAACTGGTGGTAACGACGGTACAATTCCGGTACCTGCTCCACCATATACAGCAAATGCTGGTGATGCAACGATTACAGTAAACGGAGAAAATCTGCCGGTTGGAATGACATTCACAGCAACAGATTCCGGAGAAATTTCTGATGATGCAAAAAAAGCATTAAATATTAGTGGTAAAACAATATGGTTTTCTAAACAGTACAGCGTTTCTTTAACTGGTGGAGGAACACCTGGAGATACAAATATTTCTATATCCATCCCGGATACAAAAGTAGGTACAGCAAGTGTAGGAAAGGAAAAAACAGCAGAATATCTTTGCTATTACATTCCTGAAAATGGAACTGCAGCGGCTGTACAGGCGACAATCACCAAAGCAAGTGATAATATTTATGTAACAGGTATTAATTATCCGATACAGAGTACTGTAAATGGTACCTATGGAATTGTGGCTTACAGGAGAGATTCTGAAACAATACAGTTAGGGGAAAATCAAATTACCAATGCTGCTTTGCAATATCGTGAGAATAATAATGCACAGTGGAAAGAGATTCCAACAGATGGAACTGCTATTCCGGCACAATCAGATATTAAGGTAAAAGTAGATTATTCTCTGGGTGATAAGGCAATGGTTGTTGGTGATACATTGGAATATGCGCTTCCGGACGGACTTACCGTAGGAACAAATCAGACTGGTGATATTACCAATGATGCCAATGAAATTATCGGACAGTATACAGTGGGAACAGATAAAGTTACACTTACCTTTTATAACGATAATGAAAATGGGCATAAATCATTTTTTGATGATAATGGAGTTGCACAGGAGGTAAAAGGTTCATTTTATTTCAGCGGCAAGCTTTCAAATATCTCAACTGGAGATGGAAGCGAGACAAAAAGAATTACAATCGGAAAGATTCCGCTTGACATTCCTGTACAGAAGATTCCGCAAGAGGATAAAAATGGTATCAGCATTTCCAAATCAGTAGTAGATAATCTCGGACAGGGAAACACAACATCTGCGACAAAAGAAGCAGTTACTAAGTTCGGGGATAAGCTGATCTATACGTTAACAATTACAGCCGGAAGTGAAGGAAGTGAAAATACCAAGTATCTTACCGGAATTACGATTACAGATGTTTTCAATAATACAGGTGCGATTAGTAAAGGGTTTGCGAAAGGAATTTCCTCAACCTGGGATGGAACGGTAGCTGGTAAGTCGGTTGTGGCAACTGCGGATAAGTGGAACGTGGCAAGTGGAACAAAGAAAGTGTACTGGAAATATATAGCTTCCGGACAGACTATACAGGATGCTGAAGTAACTCCTGGAATCTCCGGGCTTGAGTACACTCTGAACCAGAATGATTTCTTCACATCAATTACTCCTACTAAAGGAACTACTCAAGGTGAGGATGGTGCGTCTGTGACTGTTCCGGCAGTTATGGCACCTGGAGATGAGTTGGTCATAAAGTATGCGGTTGATATTGATCCGAATATCATTATGCATGACACAAATGGTAACGATATCAATAATGTGAAATATACTTTAGGAAACAGTGCTTCTGTAGAAACTGAGGGAGGATATAGTGCATCTGCTTATGCAGAATATGTATATGATAAAACCTGGCTTGATAAGCGTGCAACAGAAATTAATAATAATACGATTAAGTATACAATTACGGCAAATAAGCAACCATCTGTAGCTCTTGCAGGCTGGACATTCAAGGATACGCTGGGAGAAAATGAAGGACAGCAATATCAGAATATTAAGGTTGAATGGTTTGATGCCACAGATACGAGCAAATGTTTGGGCCATGCAGAGGGAAGTTGGGATAAGGCTTCTGGCAGTTTCTCAGGAGGATTTACCGTAACCGACAATGGTGGAACAAACGGACAGCCAAGTTTTGAATGGAAGGTACCATCCGATCATACAGAACCATATATCTATAGATTTACATATACTGTAAACCTGACAAAATCCGGACATGCTGATGATTATCTCCAGCAATTCCACAACACAATACAATTAAAAAGTGCTGATGGTAAGCATATATTTGAAACACCAACAACCGGAGGTGGTCCAGGCCCTGATATTAGCTATAGCCGTTTTGCTCTTACAAAGACACAGGAAGGCGTAGATGTTGCAAATAACACCATCTCATGGAAAACGGAGATTACGAAAGGAAATACGTCTGACTATGACGGAACCATTCCGGCAGGAAGTGTTTATACAGATGAGATACCAGGCAATGTAGGTCTCCATTATATGACTCCGCAGCAAATTCAGGACATAGAGGTCTATGGAATTAAAACAGGAAATACATCTGAAGAAAAACTTATAAAAGATACGGATTATCAGATCATTTCAACTGAATATAAAAACAGTGCCGGAGATACATATCGTGGATTTAAAATTAAATTTTTAACTGGAGATGTAAAAACTCCGGTTACGATCAGATATAAAACCACAGCAAACTTTTCAGGAACGGTAAGTCTGGACTTTAACAATAAAGCAACATTTAAAGTTAACGGTGATGAGTGGAAATCAGAAGAAAGATATGTATACAGCTTTAGCAATCTGTTATCGAAACAGCCAGGAAACTATAATAATGCAGACAAAACCTTAACCTGGAATCTGAAAGTTAATAATAGTGGTGCGGTAAGCCTTCCAGCAGGTATTAAAATCACAGATATTATCCCGTCCGGTCTGGAATTTGTAAAAGCAGAAAGCAAGACGAATGGAATAAACATCAGTGTAGATACAACGAATACCAGGATACCGGTAATCACTGTAAATAATGAATTAGAAAGAAAAGAATTAAATATTCTGATAACTACACGTGTGACAGACAAACTGGATACGAATGATTCAAAAACATATACGAATCAGGCAGTTCTCAGTATTGGTGGAACCGATTACGGAACAGCCCAGTCATCTTGCACAGTAGGATATAAAGTTCTTGAAAAAACCGGACAGTTCCAGAAATATGGATTTGTAGACTATACACTGAAGATCAACGAAGCAAAAGAAACGCTGATTCCAGCAATTCATCAGACATCAGCCAATCCGCTTTACATAGTGGATCACATGGGTGGTAATATGATGCTTGATTCAGACAGCGTGAAAGTAACGGTAGATGGAGCTTCATATACGAACTATAAAATCAGTCAGGGAACTTCAACACAGGATTTTGTAATCAGTAATCTTCCGGATAAAAAATTTATCCAGATCACTTACAGAGTTTCACTTACTGATCCTGCAGGTGTCACTTACATTACAAATAGTGCAGAATTGTGTTATGACTCTGTCAGAATCACATCAGACACTTCCGGCAGACAGGTAACGATTGAAGAAAGCGGAGGAAGTGCTTCCAGTGGTGCAAATGTTTACATTCAGAAATACAGCAGAAACTATGAGAAACTTGCAGGAGCAGAATTTGAATTAGGGGAAGCTGTATCTGATGGAAATGGTGGATATACAACGGGAACTGTAATAAAAAAAGATATTACACAAAACAAGGACGGAAGAGTGCATTTCGAAAAACTGACATATAATACAATTTATTATGTCAAGGAAACGAAAGCTCCGGAAGGTTACCGTCTGGATGACACCCCATACATTTTCATGATCGCAACTAGAGGTACCACTGTACCAAATGGTGTGAATGCAATATGAAGTGGTGGCGCAATTACGCTTTTCAATGAAAAATATAATGCAGAAACATCAACAACACTGGTGGCAGAGAAATCAACAGTTAACGGCGCATTTGAAAGTGGACAGTTCAGCTTTAAGATCGAGGCACAAAAAGATAACAATAATAATGAGGCTCCACTTCAGAATGAAGCCGGACAGCAGGTATCAAGCCGGACAGTAACGAATGACGGAAATGGCAGAATTGTTCTCGGACCGATCAAGTTTACTTATAATGATCTGGGTGGACAGACTGAGAAAACATTTAAATACAAGATTTCGGAAGTGATCCCGGATGGAGCCACAAATGGTACGAGTGCAAACCAGAAGATTTATAACGGAATCATCTATGATGCAACGCCATACTGGGTAACAATAACTGTAAAGGATAATCAGGATCAGACATTAACGGTAACAGAAACAAAAGTATCTTCAAATGAAGATATGACAGGTGCTGCTGAATATTCAGATAAGAGTATTCATTTCCGAAACACCTACAGTTCAGAAACTGCATTGAAATTTACAGCAAAGAAAACTCTGACAGGAAAGAATCTTCAGAAAGACCAGTTCTCATTCAAAATGACTGGAGACGGAATTACAAGTGATGAGGTAGTAAGAAATGATGCAGATGGAAATATAGAATTCCCACTGATCACAATTACGAATAAAGATTTCGGAACAGAAACAACTCTTGAGCGCACTTATACTTTTCAAGAGGAAAATGCGGGACAGACCAGGGATGGAATTTACTACAGTGCAGATGTATACACAGCAACTGTAAAAGCCAGCTACGATAAATCAACCGGAACTATTTCTGTCACTTCTGTTGAAGTAAGCAAAAATAATGGAACTGCAGAAACAGTAACCGAAGAAAATGGTGTTTATTCTTTAAGCGGAGATAATGCGACATTTACTAATATTTATGATGCGAATGGAAGTCTCCTGGTTAAAGGAACCAAGAAACTGGAAAATGCAACATTAAAAGAGAAAGACTACAGTTTCATTTTAGAGCCAAAAACAAATGGCGCACCGATTCGTGTGAAAGAAAACAGCTCAGATGTAGAAAAAGATTCACTGACGACATCAAATGCAGAAGATGGATCTTTCCAGTTCCCGGCTATGTATTATAAACTGGCCGATCTGAATGGCAAAGACAGAGCAGTATTTGAATACACAATTAAAGAAGTACTTCCGAATGGTGTAACTGGTGACAGTCCGACCAAGGATGGAATTACCTATGATACAGGCGTAAGAACATTGACAGTCACAGTGGAGAATGCTCACAATGGAGTTCTGAATGTATCTGCAAGAATCAATGACGCAGAATATCCGACAACCGGTGATGCAAGTCTGCTGACATTTACAAACAGCTATAATACAGCAGGCGAGATCACATTTGGCGGAACGAAAACTTTAAATGGACATATTCTGGATCAGAATATGTTTGCATTTGAACTGTATGATATGACATCTGATCCGATTAACGGAACATTATTAGATACCGCGTTTAATAAAGCAGACGGTACTTATACATTTAAACCGGTAAAATATACTCTGAATGATGTGAAAGATAAAACCGGCAATGATCTTCTCCGTACTTATCTGATCAAAGAACGAAATGACAAAAAAGACGGCTATACTTATGATAAAACGGAGTATGAAGTGACGGTACAGCTCGCAGATGCCGGAAATGGTCAGATTACGACAACTGTCACATCTATAAAGAAATCAGGAACAGAAGTCAGTCAGGATAGCAGCACGAATTTAAATAACTACAGTTTTGATTTCATAAATACTTATGAAGCTAAAGCAACATTCACACCAACAGCAACAAAGAGAGTTCTCCCTGCAACCAGAAAACAGGAACTGGAGAGTGGAAGCTTTAAGTTCAATCTCGAAGGAATAAAACTTGAAGCGAATAAAGAGTTCCCAGATACAGCTCAGGCGTTGGAAGATCTTACCCTGAAGGAGATTCAGAAAGAGGTAGCAAACCAGAAAGATGGAAGCGTTACATTTAATGGGATCACCTATACGAAGGGAACTGTTAAAGATAAGGATGGAAATGACACAGTTGTAGATGAAACCGGTAAATATGTATACAAACTGACAGAGATTGATGGCCAGCTTGATGGATATATGTATGCACAGAAACCTGTTTATATCTATGTAGAAGTCACTGATAATCATAACGGTACTCTGAATAAAACAGTTACATATCATACAATTGATACAACAAAAGATGCAGACACCGGAAAAGAGACCAGTGTGATTGGAGATGTAAATGAAGCTGTATTTACGAACACTTACACAGGAGGTAACACACTGCAGCTTGGCGCAGTAAAATCTCTGACGGGACGTAAAGCACAGAAAGGACAGTTTGAATTCAGACTGGAAGTATCTGATTCCCTGAACGGAACTTATAAAGCAGTTACCAAAGACGGAAAAGATGTTATCGCATCCAATAAAGAAGATGGAACGATCACCTTCCCAGAACTGGAATTTAAACATGCTTCGGGTGAGAAGGATATTTATGATATTGGTACTTATTACTTCCGTATCAGCGAGGTAAGAAAAGCACAGGATCCGGCTGGCTATACTTACAGCGGTGAGTCTTATATCGTAAAAGTAACAGTTGAAGACGCAGAAACTGGTTCTGACAAGCTGAAAACTACAGTGAGAACTATAGATGGAACCGGAGAACGTGAATATTCACCGGATACGCTCGTATTCCATAATACTTACAAAGCCTCCGGCAGCATTACCCTGAAGGGAACGAAAACTCTTTCCGGCAGTCCGCTTGTGAAAGACCAGTTCACCTTCGAACTTCTCGACCAGGATCAGAAGACGGTTCTTCAGACAGTGAAGAACACAGCAGACGGAAACTTCGCATTCCAGCCGCTGACTTATGACCAGTCACTTACAGCAGCAACAGGATCTGCAGAGAAGACTTATTACGTACGCGAGACAGTCGCAGCTGCGGAGAAAGCAGACGGAATCACTTATGATTCCACATTGTACAAAGTAACAGTAACGATCAAAGACAAAGGTGATGGAACATTGTCAACCTCAAGCAAGATTCAGACAGTATCCGGAACCACAATAAAAGATGCAACAGCAATTAAATTTGCCAATACTTTTGCAGGAACAGCTTCTATCACAAAGACAGCCGAGGACGGCAAGACACCGCTTTCAGGCGCAGAGTTTGAACTGTATGCAGCGAAAGCAAATGGCAGTGGCTATGATCTGTATGGCAGATACACTTCCGACAGCAATGGTAAGATCAGCGTAAGCGGTCTCCCGGCAAACAGCTATTATTTTGTAGAATCCAAAGCACCGGACGGATATCTGATTCCTAAAGATGCAAATGGGAATCCTGTGAAATACAGCTTCATTATCGGAGTCAATGCCGGAGCAGGCAAGGTTGCCAATGCAGTGGCAGATTTTTCACAGACAGTTGTAAATGGTAAGGGATATGGAACAGTGGAACTTACCAAATACAATACAGCAGAGACTAAGACTCTTGCAGGAGCACAGTTTGCACTGTACGACTCCAATGGAAAACAGGTTGCAGTCCGTAGAAATGAGGATGGAAATTACACTTATTCCCTGACAGCTTCAGAGAATACAGAGACAACACTTGTCACAGGAAAAGATGGCAAGATCACGATCACCGGACTGATGTGGAGAAGCTATTACTTCCAGGAAACAACAGCACCGGACGGATATGTCCTTTCTAATGATAAGATTAGTTTCAAAGTAGATGCTTCTTCCTTTGATGCGAAAGGTAACCCGGTAACAATTAAGACAAAGGCAACAAACAAAGCAACCAGCATTACGATTGAGAAAGTGGATGAAAATGGAAACGCACTTGCGGGTGCATCCATGGCAATCCGTGATCCGCAGACACGACAGATCATTGAAACCTGGACATCAACTTCCGAGCCACATGTAATTGAAGGCGCACTGGCAGCAGGAAAGACTTATTATCTCTCCGAACAGCAGGCACCGAACGGTTACGAGATAGCGGCAGAGCAGGAATTTACAGTTCCGGCAGATGGCAAAGTTACGGTAACTATGACAGATAAGAAGAGTGACGGAAAAGAAGGCAGTGTCACAGTAACCAAGAAGATCAGTCTTGTAGACGAGAATGCAAATGTTGTAGAAGCTTTTGCAAAGGATTACACCACTTACATCGGAATCTTTACAGATCCGGCAGGCGAGCATCCTTATGGCGGCGCTTATCTGCAGACAGTTCAGATTCATAATGGCTCTTCAGGAAGTGTATCCTTTACAGGACTTCCGAAAGGAACCTATTATATATTTGAGACAGATGCAAATGGTACCCCGATCGCTTATGATGATTTCCAGACGGGAGATATCGGAAGCTTTATCTGTACAGTTGAAGATGGTGATGCAACTGTAAACGTGAAGAGTAAAAGCGATAACAGTGTGACACTTAACAACGTATATTATGACTTCCCGGATGGATTTGCTTATAATGGAACTATTAATATCACAAAGAATGTAATAAAAGATGGTGAATCTGCAGATGTGGACGATACGTTCTATGCAGGTATCTTTACCAAGGACGCAAATGGAACTTATGTCCTGCTCAACGGTATGGTTTATGAACTTCTTCAGAACGACACAATTACTGTGGATGTTCCTCTTGGAGGCGAAGATGGTTCAGAACCGGTTACCTATTATGTAATGGAAACAGATGAGACAGGAACCCCGATTGACAAAGATGTATTTGCTTATGAAGTAAGCGGAGAGGGAACCGTAAGTCTGGATAAAGATAATCTGGAAGGCGCGATTACAATCGTTAATACGGTAGATGAGGAAGAGCAGATAACTCCGACTCCTACACCGTCAACACCATCAGGCAATACAACCACAACAACTTCCGGTGGAACAACAGCTCAGGTACACGAAAGTGACAGCAAGCGGGTAATCGGAGTCAAGACCGGCGATAACACCCCGATCGGTGCTTATGCAGCAGTTCTTGTAATAGCAGCCCTTGCCATTGCAGGCGGGATCTTCTACAAGAAGAAAAGAAAAAATGATAAATAAGTAACACCAGAGCGGAGTCCGTTTGCGGGCTCCGCTTTTCATATGTGCATAGTGACGTTCTGTTTGACAATCTCTCCACAGGTCCATATAATGAAATACAAGACATAACTGCCAGTCTGTAGAAAGGACTGGCAGTATATGACTTTATCATAGGCAGAACGAGAGCGGAGGAGAGAAAGCTGCGTATGAAAAGATTTGATGATAAGAACGGCACAGATGATAAAAAGAAGCGAAAGCGGATTCTGTTTATGGCAGGACTGATCGCAGTGATTATCATTACAGCTGTCTTATTTTATTTTAATAGTTTTGTGATGAAAACAGAGAATTCCAGAGCCAGAGATTCTCTTCTGGAATGGACAGAGCAGAATGCAGCACTTGTCGGAAGCCGGATTGATATGTACTATGATCTTCTGGAGTGTGCGGCAGATTATATCAGTGATATGCCTTTAGATGAAGTACAGACAGAGGAGATGCTGAGGGAGAAATTTCACCGTCACACAGAGAAGTTTGATTCGCTGAAGATTATCAGTGAGGATGGCCGCTGCGTGCAGGACGGACAGGCTTATTCCCTGAAAGAATATTTCCTGATGGCTGTGTTAGGTAACAGGGGTCTGGCAGAAAATGGATATTCCTATGCAGATGGAGTGATATTGTCAGTACCTGTCAAAAATGAGGCACAGCAGATTAAGGGAGTGCTCTGTGGGACGCTTCCGTGCAGCAGTCTGGACGTATATGGAAAGGCAGACCGTAGAAAAGGATATGCAGGGCTTTTTGTGATGGATAATCATGGAAAATATATTGTGCCTGATGGCGGCAATGACACTTTTGGTAATGATTTCCTGACCTGGCTGGAGGGGCGTGAACTGAGTCTGCCGATTTCCGATATTAAGTCCCAGATGGACAGTGGATTCCGATATTACTTTGCGATTTCAGATGAAGATGGAGATTATATGGTGACTGCGGCACCTGTGGACGGTACAAAGTTGTTTGCGGTAACAATGGCTGATAACAGGTATATTCATCAGGCAGGACTCAGATACCGGATATGGGTATTTGTGATTACACTGGTGATCATCCTGAGTCTTATAGTAGTTATTGGAGTTTATCTGTATTTCCGGCGTGAGGACAGGATCGCTATCCGCAATCTGAACCGTCAGCTTATGCTGAATGAGGAAACTTACCGCATCACAGCAAGGGAGAGTGACCTGTGCGTTTTTACTTATGATGTGGAAACAGAACAGATACAGTTTCTGAATGACAAATATCAGAATCTGGGACTGGATCAGTCAGAGCTCAGCGTACCGGTCATGCTTCGGAAAATCAGGGAGATCAATCCGGAAACCTGTTCTGTGATCAGGGATATATTCGCCAGGGCAGATTCTGCTGAAGCTTTGCATTCACAGAAGGCGAAAGTATGGGCAGGAGGTCGTATGCGGTATCTGCAGATCAAGACTACGAATCTGTACGATGAATCGGGAAAAGTGTCCCGTATGGTCGGCAGTATCGAGGATGTTACGGATATGGAGAATGATATGCTCAAGCTTCAGAAGGAGGCAAGGACGGATCTTCTGACAGGTGCCATGAACAGGGCAGCGGGCACATCTGCTATAAACCAGATGCTTGTGCAGGAACTTCATCCGGGATGTGTAAATACTTTTGCTATTGTGGATCTGGATAATTTCAAAACGCTCAATGATGTCATGGGACATATGTGGGGAGACAGGGCTCTCTGCGAGGTTGTCCTGATCATGAAGAAGCATTGCAGGGCTCAGGACATCGTCTGTCGTCTGGGCGGTGATGAGTTTGTAGTATTTCTGCCGGATATGACCAGGGAAGCGGCGGAGGAGAGTCTGCGTGTACTTTCTGCGAAGCTGCATATTGATTATGTGAAAGAAAACCTGGAGGTAATGATCTCCGCATCTATGGGGATTGTTTTCTCAGATGGAAGAGATATCACTTTCCAGGAACTGTATGAGGAGGCAGACGGATGTCTGTATCAGGTGAAACGTACCTTCAAGGGTTCCTATCATATTTCAGACAGAGCCGGTCGGGAAAAGGCAGATTAGGAAAGTTCCTGTAAAAAATATGCGATGAAATATAAGCATAAATAATAAGAAAAGACTTGACTTAGGTATGCCATGTGTGATAAACTTGACAAGCGACATGGAAGTTAGGTCTTTTTTTTATGCCCGAAAAGATGACGGATACATCGTCCGGCATGAGGAAAATGACCGTGCAAATGAAAACACTGGAGGTGGAAGTTGTGCGCGTTAAGATTACATTAGCATGTACCGAGTGCAAGCAGCGTAACTACAATATGACTAAGGAGAAAAAGAACCATCCTGAGAGAATGGAAACTCAGAAATATTGTAAGTTCTGCCGCAAACACACTCTGCATAAGGAAACAAAGTAATCCAAGGTAACTGGACGAAACAGTTACTCACAGAGAATTGTGAGGTCAGGCTATGCAAGGAAATGAAAAATCTGCTGGCAAGAGCCAGAAGAAGAGTTGGTTTCAGGGACTTCAGTCAGAATTCAGGAAGATTGTCTGGACAGACCGCAATGAACTGATTAAGCAGACTATCGTGGTAGTTTGCGTGTCGATCGTGCTTTGCGTACTGATCAGCGTCATGGATTCATTTATTCTCGAAGGCATTAATCTTTTAATGAAATAAGGATAAGGTGATTGTATGTCAGAAGCGAAATGGTATGTTGTTCATACTTATTCCGGGTATGAGAACAAAGTAAAAGTCGATATTGAAAAAACCATCGAAAACAGACACCTGGAAGACCAGATCCTTGAAGTTCGTGTTCCGCTGCAGGAAGTGGCTGAGCTGAAAAACGGGGCTCTGAAACAGGTTCAGAAGAAAATGTTTCCTGGCTATGTACTTCTCAACATGGTTATGAATGACGATACATGGTATGTTGTCCGTAACACCAGAGGTGTGACAGGCTTCGTTGGACCAGGGTCCAAGCCGGTACCGTTGACCGAGGAAGAGATGCTTCCTCTTGGTATCAAGAAAGAGGAAATTCAGGTCGATTTCGCAGAGGGTGATACAGTTGTTGTCACAGGCGGTGCCTGGAAAGATACCGTTGGTGTTATCACTGCCCTTAATGTGCAGAAACAGACAGCAACGATCAATGTTGAACTTTTCGGCCGCGAAACGCCGGTAGAAATTAGTTTCGCAGAAATCAAACAGATGTAACAAGCAAAGGTAACAATATCGTGGGAGGGACCATAAACCCCCGCCAATACCACATAGGAGGTGCCGAAAAATGGCAAAGAAAGTAACAGGATATATCAAATTACAGATTCCGGCTGGTAAAGCAACTCCAGCACCACCTGTAGGTCCAGCTCTTGGACAGCACGGTGTAAATATCGTTCAGTTCACAAAAGAGTTCAATGCAAGAACAGCAGATCAGGGAGACTTAATCATTCCTGTAGTTATCACTGTTTATGCAGACAGAAGTTTCAGCTTCATAACCAAAACTCCGCCGGCTGCAGTTCTTCTTAAGAAAGCTGCTAAGATCAAATCCGGTTCCGGCGTACCGAACAAGACAAAAGTTGCTAAGGTTACTAAAGCTCAGGTTCAGGAAATCGCTGAACTTAAGATGAAAGACTTAAATGCAGCATCCCTTGAAGCAGCTATGAGCATGATCGCTGGTACTGCAAGAAGTATGGGAATCGAAGTAGTTGATTAATTTTAATATTAAATAGTAAGTGGGAGGGCGTTCCCCGCAAATACCACAGGAGGTTATAGAAATGAAACGAGGAAAGAAATACGTGGAAGCTGCTAAAGCAGTAGACCGCGCTACATTATATGATACCGCAGAAGCTATCAGCTTAGTTAAAAAAGCTGCAGTTGCTAAATTTGACGAAACTATCGAAGTTCATATCCGTACAGGCTGCGATGGACGTCATGCAGACCAGCAGATCCGTGGTGCAGTAGTTCTGCCACATGGTACTGGTAAAAAAGTTCGTGTTTTAGTATTCGCTAAAGATGCTAAAGCTGAAGAAGCAAAAGCAGCAGGTGCTGAATTCGTAGGAGCTGAGGATCTTATTCCGAAGATCCAGAACGAAGGATGGTTAGACTTTGACGTTGTTGTTGCAACTCCAGATATGATGGGTGTTGTAGGTCGTCTTGGTCGTGTACTTGGACCGAAAGGTTTAATGCCAAACCCGAAAGCTGGTACAGTAACAATGGACGTTACTAAAGCAGTTCACGATATCAAAGCAGGTAAGATTGAGTACCGTCTTGATAAAACCAACATCATTCATGTTCCGGTTGGTAAAGCATCCTTTACAGAGGAACAGTTAAGCGACAACTTCCAGACGCTGATCGATGCTATCGTTAAGGCTAGACCAAGCACACTGAAAGGTCAGTATTTAAAGAGCGTTGTTATTGCTCCGACAATGGGACCTGGTGTGAAGATCAACCCGATGAAATTAGCATAATAGATTTTAGCAATTTAAGACTCTCGGAGAATTTCTCCGGGGGTCTTTTTGCGTTCTCGCGAGAAGAATGGGGTTACAATGTTTTTAGGGAGTGTGGTATAGTAGGGGGTGAATTAGAGATTGGCTAGATATATTTATTGTATGCTAAGCAATGATGTAGAAGCAGACAGGAGGAGTTAGTTTGGCAGCGAGGAGACGTGGAAAGAAGAAAAGTGGGAGAAGTTATGCGTGGAGATACAGGGGCAGGATTGTGGCTTGTATGTTTGCTGAGGTGATTATTATCTGTGCTCTGGTCATTATGATTGGATGGAACAAGGGTGTGAAGGACTGGTTTGAACAGTTTGAGCAGCCGGTTCTGAAGGAAGTGGATATCAGTGGGATCAACAGTCCGAATGCAATCCTGATGCAGGCGCGGGGAGGTAAGATCCTGGGAGAGATCAATGGTGATGAGCAGATTTATCCGGCTTCTATGACGAAGATCATGACGGTGATCGTTGCCATTGAGAATCTGAAGGATCTGGATGAGGAGATTACACTGACGGATGAGATGTTTGCGGGGTTGTATGAGCAGGATGCGACACAGGCAGGTTTTCAGCCGGGAGAGAATGTCAGGGTGATCGATCTGCTGTATGGTGCGATGCTGCCATCGGGGGCCGAGTGCTGTATTGCACTGGCGGATACGATCAGTGGTTCTGAGGCGGATTTTGCGGAGCTGATGAATAAGAAGGCTAAGAAGCTTGGAATGGATAATACACACTTCTGCGATTCCACAGGACTGCATAACCCGGATCATTATAGTACGGTTAAGGATATTGTGGTGTTGATGAAGTATTGTATTAAGAATGATACGTTCCGTGAGATTGTGGAGAGTTCCAGACATTCCACCGGAGTTACCAATATCCACCCGGATGGCATCACTTATTACAGTACAATGTTTAAAAACCTCTCTGATCCGACCGTCACAGGTGGAAAAATCCTCGGCGGCAAGACCGGCTATACCAGTGAGGCAGGACATTGCCTAGCTAGTTTTGCGGAGATTGAGGGAAGAGAGTATATCTTTGTTTCCGCAGGCGCTTCCGGAGCGGATGGAAATACGATTCCGCATATACAGGATGCGGTGACTATTTATAACAGGGTTGGTGAGGCGATTGAGGGGAAGTTGAATAATAACGAATAAAGTACCAGGCTATAAGTAAGTAGCACTGTATGTTTCGGGATTTTGACATATATATGCCAAAACACCTCGCGGAATAGTAGTATTTGAACAGTAACCATCAGACATCTACATGGGCAAATGTTTATGGATTCTTAATAGACGTGTTGTAATAGATGTGATATAATCATTCACATACAAAAGAACGATACGGACTATAAAGGAGGTGGAACTGGTGACAGACAGACAAATACTGGAAGCTGTTTTGGCAGAGGTCAAAGGGCTTGTAACTCGAATGGATCGAATGGAAGAACATCAGGAGCGTTTTGAAGAAGAGACGAGGAATAACTTTGCAAATCTTAGACGACATTTAGAGAATGTAACGGACAGAAATATTTCTCTTCTTGCAGAGAGTCATTTGAGCCTGATTAATCAGATGGATAGATCTACCGTATGGATGAATAAAATGCTTGTTGATGAGTTTAAACTTAATTCTCTGACGGATCGGATTGCTCAGCTTGAGCGGAGACATAGTTAAGCGCCTAATAATGAAAATACCAACGGATAAAGAACAGGGGGAATGTCTATTTTTCAGACACCCCCTGTTTGCGTTATGTGTAGGTTATGAATGTTTCAGGAAGCGATAACATATTTCTCTCGTCCATGGTTCTCCTGCATGAACAATATTGTAAGGGAATCCATGCCCACCCGGTGCATCCAGATAATCCTGGAATTCGAAGGCGAGGGCGCAATCAGGGCTTGTGGTCTGGCCTTCTTTTAATTCTATTCCGGTTTCGAAATATCCTCCGGAGTAAACGACAACACAAGGAGAATCCGAGCTGATCTGAAGTTCCAGAGAGCCATCCGGTGAGGTACAGCTCAGGTCAGGTTTACTGTCCGTTGCCGGAGCAGTCAGGGATGTTGCAGAAATATTATGATTTAAGATATATTCATGATTATATCCCCGATTTCTTTTGATCTGTATATCATTTGGATAAGCTTTGATCTGCTCCTGAAGTACAGCAGGTTGACGCAGATCAAACGGTGTTCCATCTACTTTAGAAATACCTTCAGGAGTAAATTCAGGCGTATTCAGGATATATCGATCTGCCTGTATCTGCAGTTTGTGATCCAGCGCGGATTTGGAAAAGTCACCTGTCAGATTAAAGTACGTATGATTAGAAATATTAAAGTAAGTATCTTTATCAGAAACTGCCTCATATCTTAAAGTCAGAGTATGATTTTTTTGCAGAGTATAAACAGCTTTTATTTCTCTGTTTCCAGGAAATCCGTCTAAGCCGTCTTCTAATACGATCTTAAAGACTACAACAGCAATATCATTATTAACATTAACTTCAGCAGAAACAAGTCCCCAATTCTTAAACGAAGCATTATGAAATCCACCATGAAGAGTATTGGTATTATTCTCATTCAATGACAAAGAATAGACTGTACCATTTATCGGAAGCTTTCCCTGTGAAATGCGTCCGGCGCATGGTGCAAGGGTAGCACCCGCATACAGTGAATTGCCAAAATAAGCAGAATCCTGGTCGAAGGCAAGCGCAATATTTTTTAAGAAACCGTCAGAAGTTGGAAAAAGAATCTGTCTTATAGAAGCTCCAACTGAGCATAAAATTACTGAAAAACCGTCATTACAGGTCAATTTGACAGTATTATATTCCTTGTAGATGTCGAAAAAAGGAGATTTATTAGTATTTTTTTCGATAATCATAGAATTGTCCTCACTTTCATGTTATAATTTATTTCGTGCGTTCTATTATATTAACTAATCTTAATGTAACGTAAAAACAGCGATTTTTCAAGGAAAAATGAAAAATAGTAAATAAAAATGACGGAAAAAGACAAAGAAATAGAAATCTAAAAAATAGAAATGCACAAAAAGAGAAAGAACAAAATGTAAAAACTGCATAAAAACAAAAATAAATTCGTGAAATAATAGACAATCTACACAAAAACAGCAATTTTTTTAAACTCCATAGCAATTTCAAGTAATGCAATAGAGGGGTTGTAAGCCTATAATAAGACTCAGATAAGAAAAGAGGAGGGAAAGCACATGAGCAGTGTACTCGAGTTTAAAAATATCTCTAAGTATTTCCCTGGTGTAAAAGCGCTGGATAATATATGTTTCAAAGCATATGGCGGAGAGGTACTTGCGTTCCTTGGCGAGAACGGTGCCGGAAAATCCACATTGCTGAAAGTTCTCAATGGAGATTATCAACCAACCAAAGGTGAATACCTTCTGGATGGTGTTCAGAAACATTTCAGTTCCCCTCATGAAGCAATTCAGGAAGGAATCAGTGTAATATATCAGGAACGTCAGATTCTGCTGGAACTGAGTGTTGCAGAGAACATCTATCTGGGACGTATGCCTTCAAAGAAGTTCGGAATTATTGATAAGGCAAAAGCAAACCAGATGGCACAGAAGATCATAGATGATTTCGGGCTTCCAATCTCACCGACTACCAAAGTTAAAGATTTAAGTATTGCATATCAGCAGATGGTCGAGATCATGAAAGCCTATAGCCGTGAGAACCTCAAGGTTATATGCTTTGATGAACCGACAGCCAGTTTAAGTGACGCAGAGATCGACAGTCTTTTTGAGATCATTGCAAAGCTGAAAGCACAGGGCAAGATCATCATTTACGTATCTCATCGTATGAAAGAAATTCAGCAGATCGCAGATAAAGTTGCAATCTTTAAAGATGGACATTACGTAGACACAGTCATTACAAAAGAAGTTCCGGAACAGCAGCTGATCAGAATGATGGTTGGTCGTGATCTGGGAGATATCTTTAAGAACCTGGACAGAAACGACAAAATTGGAGATGTCCTTCTGGAAGTCAAAGGTGTATCTTCTGATTATGTCAAAGAGAACTCATTTGTTCTTCATAAAGGCGAAGTTCTTGGTTTCTCCGGTCTGGTAGGAGCAGGAAGAACAGAACTGATGAGAGCAATCATCGGTGCGGACAAGATGAAAACAGGAGAGGTTTATCTGGAAGGTAAGAAGATTGTCAACCGCTCACCAAAAGAAGCTATGGATAATGGTATCGTACTGGTACCTGAGGATCGTAAGCTTCAGGGAATTCTCAGTAACCTGAGTATTGCAGGAAATATCAACATCGCACTGATGGATAAGAACTCAAATAAACTTGGTGTGATCGATAAGAAGAAAGAAGCTGAGGAAGCTGACTGGGGAATCCGTGAATTTAAAGTAAAAACACCATCTCCGGACAAGAAAATCGTAGAGCTTTCTGGTGGTAACCAGCAGAAATGCATCGTAGCCAGAGGAATTGCAACAAATCCGAAAGTCCTGATCCTGGATGAGCCTACCAAAGGTATTGACGTAGGTGCGAAATCCGAATTCTACAATATGATTTGTAAATTCGCCAAACAGGGACTTGGCGTAATCCTTATTTCTTCAGAAATGCCGGAAGTTATCGGACTTTCAGACAGAATCATCGTTATGAAATCCTTACGTATTTCCGGTGAAGTAATGCGTGAAGAAGCGACCGAAGACAGACTGTTAAGCCTGGGAATGATGGGGGAGGAAGCAAATGAGTAATATTGAAACTAAAAAAGAAAAAAATGGTATTTTAAATAAGATCGGCGGAGACAAGCTGATCCTGATCGTAGCGATCATCGTTGTATTTGCATTATTTACATTTTTGAATAAGAACTTTCTGACTTGGGCGAACATGGTTAACCTGATGGTTGCCGCTTCACTGGTTGGTCTGGTAGCAGTCGGACATACATACCTGATCATCGCCGGACAGAACGACCTGTCACCTGGTTCTCTGGCAGCTTTCTGCGGAACACTTGCAGCGCTGTTACTTTCCAAGAATGTTCCGTTTATCCTGACAGTTGCAGTTGTTTTACTGGCAGGTATTGCAACAGGTTTCTTTAATGCATGGATGGTCAATAAGATTAAACTGGAAGCGTTTATCGCAACACTGGTAACTCAGAACATTATGCGTGGATTTGCTTACATCATCTGCGATGGTAAACCAATTTCTATCAGCAACAAAACTTACCTGGCAATCGGAAAAGCAAGATTCCTGACAATTCCAGTTTCTGTATGGTTAATGATCCTTGCATTTGTAATCTTTGGATTTATCCTTTCCAAAACAAAATTTGGACGTAATGTATATGCAATCGGTGGAAGCCAGGAAGCAGCAAGACTTGCAGGTCTGAACCCTAAGAGAATCATTACAAGCTGCTTCGTTATCATTGGAGCTCTGACAGCAGTAGGTGGAATCGTATTCTCCTCACGTATGAACTCCGGACAGCCGGCAGCTAACGTCAACCTTGAGTTTGATGCCATCACAGCAGTTATCCTCGGCGGTGTTTCCTTTGCCGGTGGTGTAGGTGATATGTTTGGTACAATCCTTGGTGTTATCCTGATCCAGGCATTTAACACAGGTCTGATCATGGTAAATGTATCTACATTCTGGCAGTATGTAGCAAGAGGTGCACTTCTTCTCTTCGCTCTGACATCTGACTTTATCCGTAAGGAAAGACGTGAGAAAGAACTTCTCGAAGCAAGCATGAAAAACATCAAATAATTTATGAAACTTTCACACAGGGGTGTGTGACTGAATATAGCAAAACATATATAATTCAAATTCTAAGGAGGAAGAAACAATGAAGAAAAAAGTTATGAGCGTAGTTCTGGCAGCAGCAATGGTATCCGCAATGGTAGTTCCGGCAGTATCTGCAAGTGCAGCAGACGACAAACTGGTAGTATATGGTATTTACAAAGCTGGTGACCAGACTTGGTTTATCGATGAAGGTGACGCAGCAAAGAAAGCTGTTGAAGATGCTGGCGGAGAGTTCATTTATGTAGATGCAAAGATGAGCCCGGAAGAATATTTAAAAGCAATCGACAATGCTGTTGCAAATAATGCAAGCGGTATCATCACCTGTACACCTGACCAGACACTGTCTCAGGCAGCTGTTGACAAAGCAAAAGATGCAGGAATCCCGATTGTTGCGTGTGATGATGCACTTCAGGATGATGCTGGTGAGAAACTGGCTCCATGGGTAGGAATCAATGCATATGTAATCGGCCAGACAAACGGCGAGTGGATGGCAAATTATGCAAAAGATAATGACCTTGTCGGAAAAGATGATGTAGGTCTTCTGATCATGACTATGGACACTGTATCCAGCTGCGTACCTCGTGCAGAAGGTGAATATGATAAATTCAAAGAAGACTGCGCAGATTTCAACGAAGACAATATTTTCTATGCAGACTATGATGGAACTACAGATAAAGGAAACACAGCAGCTGCAGCAGTATTTACAGCAAACCCACAGATCACAACCTGGATGGTAATGGGCGCTAACGAAGAAGGAACAATCGGTGCATGCCGTGCCCTTGAAACAGCTGGTCTGGATGCAAACGCATGCGTAGTAGGTCTTGGCGCTTACATGGCAAAAGATGAGTGGAATGACAAAGGTGCTGACGGAACATGCATGAAAGCAGCAGCTTACTTCTCTTCTCAGTCTGTTGGTGAAGGCTCTGTAGATGTTCTTATGAAACTGATCAATGGCGAAGATGTTGATATGGAAACAGCAGTAGATGCTGAGATCGTTACACCAGACAACTACAAAGACGTTATGGGTGACGCTGCAAACTAGGATTTGACTGGAAGACAGGAAAATATAAAATAGTCAAAAAATGATATAAAAATAAGAATCAGAAATTGTGCAGGCAGTTTCCGATTCTTATTTTTTGTGCAGGAAGTATGCGACAAGGCAGACTTATAAATAACAATGTTTTTTGTAGAAATATTTTACTCAGAATCCTCAGAAGAACGGATCATACGCTCCCTGTATTCACTTGGCGTCATATTTTCCCACTTGCGGAAAGTAGAGCAGAAGCTGCTCTCACTGTTAAACCCGGAACCGAAGGCAATCTCCTTAACCGGAACATCCGGCAATTTCAGAAGGAACTTGGCAGAGTTGATCCTTGTAGCAATCAGATACTGATGCGGGGTAAATCCAGTCTGGGCAGTGAACACACGGGAAAAATGAAAAGGACTCATATTGGCATTCTTTGCAAGCTGATCGAGAGTCAGAGGTTCACTGAAATGCTCATTAATATAGGCACGGGATTTCTCCACCACTTTGAAATGAGAAGTTGTATTGCCGGAATATGCCCGTGTATACAAAAGAGTGTTCAGCATCTGCGTGATCATTTCTGAAGCCTCGCCCTCTTTCAGAGGTTTTGAGTTGCGGAAAACATGCAGCATTTGATCCAGACCATTAGTGATTGGAAATGGATTGGACGGAGAAATGATATTTCCATGACTTGCAAAGATTAGATCATAGAAATCTCTTGCAAGCGGACCATCGAAATGGATCCAGGCAACTTCGGAATTGCTGTCAAATCCATACTCATGGGGAACATAACAGTCGATTAGCACGACCTGTCCCGCAGCAGCGTTCTGTAGCTGCTGATTTGGCAGAAGAACCTGGCAGGTTCCCTTTGCAATATACATTAAAAGAAAACTGTTGTACTGAATCCTGGAACGCCAGTAACCAGGTTCATAGTAAAAATATCCGATTTCTTTCGGATAAAGATAAAGTCTGGAAGCAATCGTACTTGGTTGATAAATATAGTAATCAGAATCCGGATTAACCAGGTTTTCTTTTGTTCTCATAATGAATCTCCTTATAGCAATTTTTTTAAACTTATAAGCAAGTTACAGTAATGAATATTCAATAAATACCGTATATAATTAAGCTATCATAAAAAATATGGAAAAGCAATAAAAAAACATTTTATGTTGCGAAGGACAATAAAAACATAACGGAAGAGCGGGTGCTCAATATCTTCAACGCTCATAAAGGAACAATAAAATGTAACATATAATTGGGAGGCAAGTAACATGGAAGAAGTAAAAATCTGGGAAGAAGAAGTCATTATTCCAACCTATGAGATTGGTGCAGCAGAAAAGAATCCGATTTTCTCTGAGAAGCGTGTATATCAGGGAAGTTCAGGAAGAGTGTATCCGTATCCTGTAATTGAGAAAATCGAAGATGTCAAGAAGGACAAAGCATGGAAAGCAGTATATCTGGAAAACCAGTACATCAAAGTAATGGTTCTCCCGGAACTTGGCGGCAGAATCCAGCGTGCATATGACAAAACAAATGGATATGATTTCGTATATTATAATCATGTGATCAAACCTGCTCTGGTAGGCCTGACCGGACCGTGGATTTCCGGCGGTATTGAATTTAACTGGCCACAGCACCATCGTCCGACTACTTATCAGCCTGTAGACTACACAGTTACCGAACATGAAGACGGCAGCAAGACTGTTATGGTCAATGATGTAGACCAGATGTACGGAACAAAAGGAATTGCAAGCTTCACTCTGTATCCGGACAAAGCATATATCGAAATCCGCGGACAGCTCTACAACCGTACACCAATGGCACAGACTTTCCTGTGGTGGGCAAACCCGGCAGTACCTGTAAACGACTATACACAGTCTGTTTTCCCACCGGATGTACATGCAGTTATGGACCATGGAAAACGTGATGTATCCAAATTCCCTATTGCTACAGGTGTATATTATAAACATGATTACAGCGCAGGTGTGGACATTTCCCGCTACAAAAACATTCCGGTTCCGACCTCTTATATGGCAGAGAAATCTGACTTTGACTTTGTAGGTGGATACGATTACAGAGAGGAAGCAGGAATCCTTCATGTAGCAGATCATCATATTTCCCCTGGTAAGAAACAGTGGACATGGGGATGCGGAGATTTCGGAAAAGCTTGGGATAGAAACCTTACAGATGAAGACGGCCCATACATCGAGCTGATGACAGGTGTCTACACAGACAACCAGCCTGACTTCACATGGCTGAAACCTTTTGAGGAAAAAACATTCAAGCAGTATTTTATGCCATACAAGAAAGTTGGTTATGTAAAGAATGCCAGCATTGATGCCATGGTAAATATGGAGATTAACGACGGCGAAGTATCCCTTTGCGTTTATACAACAGGAGTGGAAAAGAATGCAAAAGTAGTTCTGGAGAAGAAGGGGGAAGTGGTATTCGAAGAAATCGCAGATATTTCTCCTGTAGCCGTATATGAGAAGAAAGTCAGCCTTCCTGTAGAGAATAAGACAGACATTACGGTTCGTGTATTCAATGCAGAAGGCAGAGAACTTGTAGAATTTATTCCACTGGAAGAGAAGATCGCAAAGATTCCTGAGCCTGCAAAAGCAGCAAAAGATCCGAAGGAGATCCAGACCTGCGAAGAACTGTATCTGACAGGACTTCACATCGAGCAGTACCGTCATGCAACCTATCTGCCGGATGATTATTATCTGGAAGGTCTGAAACGTGATGAAGGCGATATCCGTTTGAACACTGCTTATGGTATGCTTCTGTTCCGCCGCGGTCTGCTGGAAGAAAGCGAGAAATATTTCCGCAAAGCGCTGGAAAGAATGACATGGAAGAACCCGAATCCATATAACAGTGAAGCATATTATGACCTTGGTCTGACTCTGTTCTATCAGGAACGTTATGACGAAGCATACGACGCATTCTTCAAAGCAACCTGGTCCAATGAGCAGCAGGAAATGTCCTTCTATTTCCTGGCAGCGGTCGCAGCACGTAAAGGATTCTATCCGTTAGCCCTTGAACTGGTAGAAAAAGGACTTGTGAAAAACAGCCACAACATTAAAGCAAGAGGTTTAAAAGCAGCAATCCTTCGTAAACTTGGAAGAACAGAAGAAGCAAAAGCATGGCTTAAGGAGAATGAGAAAGTTGACTGCTTCGATTATGTATCTGCATATGAAGAGATCCTTCTGGCAGAGGCAGACAAACAGGAAGAAATGAAACAGGCACTCAAAGTACGCATGCGTAATTTCCACCAGAACTTCATCCAGGCGGCAATTGATTACATGGAAAGCGGATGCTATGAAGAAGCACTTGGAATGCAGAATATCTGCGACAGAGACTGGCCGATGCTTTACTACTATCGCGCAGAATGCCTGTACAAACTTGGAAAAGAAGCAGAAGCAAAAGAGATGACTGCAAAAGCAGATGCTGCAGATTCTTATTGCTGCTTCCCGAACCGTCTGGAAGACATCAAAGCGCTGGAACTGGCAATGAAACTTCAGCCGGAACTTCCGAAAGCTTACTATTATATAGGTAACTTATGGTATGATAAACGCCAGTATGACAAGGCCAAAGAAGTATGGGAAAAATCCGCAAAACTGGATGACAAGTTCCCAATCGTATTCAGAAACCTTTCTCTGGTATATTACAATAAATACCAGGAGCCACAGAAAGCAAAAGAAGTACTGGAACATGCTTTTGCGCTGGATACTACAGACAGCAGAATTTTCCTGGAACTGGATCAGTTATATAAGAAATTAGACTACTCTGTAGAGAAACGTCTGGAGTTCTATGAAAAATATCCGGATACCTTTGTGAAACGTGATGATGTATTTATTGAATATATCACACTTCAGAACTATATGGGAAATCATGAGAAAGCATATGAACTTCTTATGGGAAGAAAGTTCCATCCATGGGAAGGCGGAGAAGGCAAGGCAACCACTCAGTACACCCGTGCACTTGTAGAAATGGCTAAGAAAGCTATCGCAAAAGAAGACTGGACACAGGCAAAAGAGACCCTTGAGAAAGCCCTTGTATATCCGGAGAATCTGGGCGAAGGAAAACTGGAAGGTTCCAAAGATAATAACATCAATTATTATCTGGCACTGACAGAAAAAGCACTTGGCAATATAGAAAAAGCACAGCAACTTTTCGCTGAAGCAACCACTGGAACCGATGAACCGGCAGGAATGATGTTCTACAATGATCAGCCAGCAGATATGATTATGTATCAGGGACTTGCATTAAAAGAGCTGGGCCAGCCAGTTGCTGCAAATTCCAGATTCTACAAGCTGATCAGTTATGGGGAAGCTCATATTTATGATGAGGTGAAGATGGACTACTTCGCAGTATCCTATCCGGACCTCCTGATCTTCGATGAAAACTTCACCAGAAAGAATAAAGCACATTGCTGTTATCTGATGGGACTTGGAAACCTCGGCCTCGGAAACCTGGAAAAAGCAAAAGAGCACTTCGAAGAAACTCTCCAGCTTGATCCGCACCATTTGCTGGCTAGACTGTATCTGAGAGGAATTCAGTAATTTTCATAAATTGTTATATCGATTTCAAAAATTACATATGCTATAAAGCCAGTAGGCAAAAGAAGCGATATAATTCAATGCAAGTCAAAAGCCCTCAGTAGTGCGAATACTGAGGGCTTTTTGCTGGGATTTTCTGGAATTTAAGTTGCTTGTCGGTAAGAAAAGTAATAAAATAAGCAGTAAGAAAAACATTTGTCTAAGGAGGAAGTAGATATGAAAAAAGTCAAAAATCTGGTTATTGCATTATTCCTGGCGTTTACATTTATTGTAGCGGATCTTGCAGCAGCACCAGCAACAGCACAGGCGGCCGGCACTCTTAAATTTGCAAAGTCGATAACACTTATGAGAGAAAATGGAACAGATGGAACGGGAACATATGGAATAATGAATTCAGTGAAATCCGATAAGATCCTGAATTTAAAATCCAGCAACACAAGTGTAGCGACGGTAAAAAACGTGCAGTTCAGAGGTGATCACTCGATTGCTATAAAAGGAAATAAACAAGGTACAACTACAGTATCATTTACAATACAGAGAAAAAATGGAAAAAAATATTCTTTTAAATCCAAAGTTTCAGTATTCAATTATACCAATCCACTGAGTAAATGTACTTTTGGAAAAACAGATTACAGTAAACAGTTTGATAAGGGAGATCACTACTTTGCTTCTTTCGGTACTGCAAAAAAAGGAAAAATAAATATTGCTGTTAAGAAGGGTTACAAATTAGATAGTTTATATTTCTGCGAATATGGAACCGGGGCACGGAAAAAGATTAAGAGTGGAAGTATCATTACTCTGGATAGCCAGCACTATTTAGAGATAAATTACAAGAATACCAGCAAAAAATATTCATATACCATGCTTCTGGGTGGCACAATATAAAACATGGCAGATGTATCAGTGAAATTTTTTATAAATTTCTTGAAAGAATAATCAATGAGTAAAAAAGGGGAGAACCGATTATTTCGGCTCTCCCTTTTAAAATTCCTGTTATGAAATTATTCTCCGAAGTATCTCTTAAGCAGACCAGCGAATGCTTTTCCGTGTCTTGCTTCATCTCTTGCCATTTCATGAACTGTATCATGGATAGCGTCAAGGTTAGCAGCTTTTGCACGTTTAGCAAGGTCTGTTTTACCAGCTGTAGCACCGTTCTCGGCTTCTACACGCATCTGAAGGTTTTTCTTTGTGCTGTCTGTTACAACTTCACCTAATAATTCAGCGAATTTAGCAGCATGTTCTGCTTCTTCATAAGCTGCTTTTTCATAGTATAAACCGATTTCCGGATATCCTTCTCTGTGAGCAACTCTTGCCATTGCAAGATACATACCAACTTCAGAGCATTCACCCTGGAAGTTTGCTCTTAAATCAGCCATGATGTCTTCGCTGGATCCCTGAGCAACACCTACAACGTGTTCAGCAGCCCATGACATTTCGCCATCCTGCTTTACGAATTTATCAGCCGGTGCCTTACATACAGGACAGGCTTCCGGAGCTTTCTCACCTTCATAAACATAACCACATACACTACATACCCATTTTGTCATAATTAAAATCTCCTTTTCTTTTTAATGAATTTATTAGGGATGCCAGAAAATAAATTGATTATCTCAGCATCGTTTAGTTCTTACTGCTTTCCGTCTGTGCGGCAGAAAAAGTAATTTTTTAATAATAGTAATTATTACTATTTTCTGTGACTTTAGATTACCATACTTGATTGAAAAAGTCAAGTTTAATTTTAGCTTTTTTGCAACTTTTTATCATTAGTTGTTATTCCCAATTTGGCCACTAATGATGTAAGCAAAACTACTTTGAACTATCAGAGTAGCCTTCTGTCTCTTTCAGGCAGTCCTCACACAGGCCGAAGAATCTGGCACTGTAATCAGTAATCTTTCCTTTGAAGTTCTCACCTGCAAGATCCATAATGTGGTGAATTCCCTCGCTCTCAAGGTCGATGATCCGCTCACATCTGATACACATGAAGTGGCAGTGCCTCTCGGTCCGCCCGTCAAAGTGATCTGCTCCGGCGAAAGAGGAAAGCTTCTTAATCTCTCCCAGATCAGCCAGCAGAGATAAGTTGCGATATACCGTACCGAGGCTGATATTCGGATAGATGAGCTTCATATTCTCATATACCACATCGGCAGTAGGATGATCTGTTCTGGTTCTTAGAAACTCTTTAATCGATTCCCTCTGACGGCTGTATTTCAGTGTCGCCATGGTATTCCTCCCTTCCCTGTTTACTCGCAAATGATTTATCATAACTGTTCAGGATAGTTGCAGTTATAATCTGTTCAATAACGATAATCATTACTGATATTGATACTATACAATATTGGATTGAAATTGTCAAGATATAAAATTATTATTTTATTTTATAGAATTGTTATAGTTTGGCTGCGTTACTGAGAACGGAGTGAACAATAACGATGTGGGTTTACAAATCCACCAAAATGTGCTATATTTTCCCTATAACAGGAAATAACTATTTCCTATAGCTAACAGCGTTCCACGATCACAGAGCGGAGTGCTGTCACGAAATAACACAAACTCATTGAAGAAGAGAGTAGATCCGCAGACCGTATTACAGAGAAATCCCCATGGATCATATATCACAGATTCAAAGGCTGAGAGGGATATGCAAGGAGCAGGTTGAAGATGGCTTCCGAGAGGCACTGCTGAGAGCCAACAGCTTTAGGCAGCGACAGGCACGCCTGTTACAGCGTAGAGGTATCACAATGTACCTCCCAAGGTTTCCCCGCGCGAGCCCGGAAACGAACAGAAGTGGTAACACGGGTAATACTCGTCTTCTCAGATAATCTGAGGAGACGTTTTTTATGTTATAGGAAATTACTTTGTAATGTTCCTATAACATAAAAAAGCCCTCCGGGCAGGATCACACTGCGACAGAGAGGAATTATTTCCCCCAACACCAGTTCCTTCCTACCATGAAGAATTTATGTTTTTCTTCCATAAATAAGGAGCAGTTGTTACCATTTTTAAACACCAGCTTCGGAAAATATAATTGTTTTCTGTGCATTTGCAGGGAGTGTAGCAACTCTTAGTGCCTGGAAATCTGCGTTATTCGAAAAAATCTCACTGTCTGAGCGAAGCGAGTTTGAGATTTTTTCGAATGGTTTTAGCTGATTTTCAGACACTTAGAGTTCCTAGCTCCCGAAACCGCACAGAAAACAATTATATTTTCCGGAGCGTCCACATTCAAAAAAGGAGACAACAAACCATGGAAAAACAGAAATACTACATCACTACCGCCATTGCCTATACATCTGGCAAACCGCACATCGGCAACACCTATGAAGTAGTTTTAGCCGACGCCATCGCCCGCTACAAACGCCAGCAGGGCTATGACGTATTCTTTCAGACAGGAACCGATGAACATGGTCAGAAAATCGAATTAAAAGCCGAAGAAGCCGGAATCACCCCAAAAGAATTCGTAGACAACGTATCCGGTGAGATCAAAAGAATTTGGGATCTGATGAACACATCCTACGACAAATTCATCCGTACCACAGATGAAGACCACGAAAAACAGGTCAAAAAAATCTTCAAAAAAATGTACGCAAAAGGCGACATCTACAAAGGACACTACGAAGGAATGTATTGTACACCATGCGAATCTTTCTTTACAGAATCTCAGCTTGTAGACGGCAAATGTCCGGACTGCGGACGCCCATGTGTACCTGCAAAAGAAGAAGCATATTTCTTCAAAATGAGCAAATATGCCGACAAACTCATTGACTACATCAATACACACCCGGACTTCATCCAGCCGGAATCCCGTAAAAACGAGATGATGAACAACTTCCTTCTCCCGGGACTTCAGGATCTTTGCGTATCCAGAACTTCCTTCAAATGGGGAATCCCGGTAGACTTTGATCCGAAACACGTAGTATATGTATGGCTTGATGCCCTTACAAACTATATTACAGGAATCGGCTACGACTGTGATGGCGAAAGCACAGACCAGTTCAATAAGCTCTGGCCTGCAGACCTGCATCTGATTGGTAAAGACATCATCCGTTTCCATACAATTTACTGGCCGATTTTCCTGATGTCACTGGATCTGCCGCTTCCGAAACAGGTATTTGGACATCCATGGCTTCTTCAGGGTGATGGTAAGATGAGTAAATCCAAAGGAAATGTAATCTATGCAGATGAACTGGTAGACTTCTTCGGTGTAGATGCAGTCCGCTACTTCGTACTTCATGAAATGCCATTCGAGAATGATGGTGTGATCACATGGGAACTGATGGTAGAGCGTCTCAATTCTGAACTCGCTAACACCCTTGGAAACCTTGTAAACCGTACCATTTCCATGTCAAACAAATATTTCGGCGGTGTGGTAGAAAACAAAGGCGTTACAGAACCTGTAGATGATGATCTGAAGAACTTCATTCTCTCCGTACCTGCCAAAGTAAACGAAAAAATGGATAAACTCCGCGTGGCAGATGCAATGACAGAAGTATTCACAATCTTCAAACGCTGCAACAAATACATCGACGAAACAATGCCATGGGCTCTTGCTAAGGATGAAGAGAAAAAAGACCGTCTTGCAACAGTTCTCTACAATCTGGTTGAGGGAATCTGCATTGGTGCGGTTCTGCTGAAATCCTTTATGCCGGAAACAACAGAGAGAATCCTTGCCCAGTTAAATGCACAGGACAGAGAACTGGAAGACCTTAAGACCTTTGGCCTCTATCCGTCAGGAAATAAAGTAACTGAAAAACCGGAGATCCTTTTCGCCCGCCTTGACCTGAAAGAGGTACTTGCAAAGGTGGCAGAGCTTCATCCGCCGAAAGCAGAAGAACCTGCAAAAGAAGAAAGAGAAGACGTAATTGATATCGAAGCAAAACCTGAGATCACATTTGAAGATTTCGGCAAGCTTCAGTTCCAGGTTGGTAAGATCATCAAATGTGAAGAAGTAAAGAAATCAAAGAAACTTCTCTGCTCACAGGTACAGATCGGAAGCCAGGTGCGTCAGATCGTATCCGGAATCAAAGCACACTACAGTGCAGAAGAAATGGTAGGTAAGAGGGTTATGGTAGTCACAAACCTGAAACCAGCCAAACTTGCCGGTGTACTCAGTGAAGGAATGATCCTCTGCGCAGAAGATGCAGACGGAAACCTTTCCCTGATGGTACCGGAAAAGGAAATGCCTGCAGGTGCAGAAATCTGCTGATCTTTGTATTACTGAGAACAAAGCGAATGGTAGCGAAAATGTGTGAAAACTTACGAATATTATCTTGACAAATACACTCTCAAAAGCTATATTAATATTTAGATAAAGGGGAGTGACTGACTCATGAGTATTCATGGTGTCGTCAATTTCGGTGGGTAAAGACTCCAACCGTATCGTGATGAACAGGCGAGGCTTTTATTGTATGTTCCCGTACAATAAGAGCCTCGCTTTTTGTAAAAACTTAAACAGGGGGATTTTGATCATGTCACAGGGTTTTAATCATTTTGATGAGAACGGAAACGCAGTTATGGTAGACGTTTCCGGGAAAAATATCACTTACAGAACAGCAGTTGCCACAGGTGAGATTCATGTAGGAGAAGCAATCATGGAGGCTGTGAAAGAGGGTTCTGTGAAAAAGGGAGATGTGCTTGGAGTAGCACGTGTAGCGGGGATTATGGGAGTGAAAAGGACTTCTGAGTTGATTCCCATGTGCCATCCGCTTCCGATCCAGAAATGTTCCGTAGATTATGAACTGGATGAGACAAACGGAATTATCCGCGCTTTCTGTACAGTGAAAACAGAAGGCAAGACCGGTGTGGAAATGGAGGCACTGACAGGGGTTCAGGTGACGCTTCTGACGATTTATGATATGTGTAAGGCAATTGACAAGCATATGGTAATATCCAATATTCATCTGGTTGAAAAGACGGGTGGTAAGAGTGGAGATTTTCATTTTTGATATCCACGAATTGCTCTGCGATTTGCAAAATATTTGTTGGGTAAAATGAAAGAAATGTGTATAATGGAAATACAGAATGGCAGATAACGAAAAAAATTATCTGCCCGACAGGGAGGTTTTTATAAAATGAAAAGAGTAGCGATCATTACATCCAGTGATACGGGATATCGCGGAGAACGTGAGGATTTAAGCGGACCTGCGATCCGAGAGATTGTTGAGAAGAATGGATATGAGGTTGTGTCTGAAGATGTTCTGCCGGATGACAGAAAGATGTTGTCAGAGAGAATGGCGGAAATTGCAGACAGCGGCACAGCGGAACTGATCCTGACAACAGGCGGAACCGGTTTTTCACCCAGAGATATTACACCGGAGGCAACGGAGGATATTATTGACAGACGTGTACCGGGGATTCCGGAGGCAATGCGTGCGTACAGCATGACTATCACGAAACGCGCCATGCTCAGCCGTTCTACGGCAGGGATCCGCAAAAAAACACTGATCATCAATCTTCCGGGAAGTCCGAAAGCTGTAAAAGAGAGCCTGGAGTATATTATTGATGCGCTTGGACATGGCATTGAGATCATGACAGGGGAAGCAGGGAACTGCGCAAGATAACTGATGGCGATAACAGGGATAAGAAAGCAGAGTAGCGTCAGAATGTACTGACGAAAAGAGAAATCGGTGAGCCAAAGCAGAGAAGATAAGCTGACGGCAATAAACGGAAGAGCAGGTACGAAAACAGTATCTGAAACGAAAACAGGAAGGTAAAAGGGATAATCTTATGGGAAAAGTAATTGCGGTTTGTACAAGTGAAAGAAAGGGAATACAGAAGACAAGTGTTCCGGAGATTAAAGTAATTGAGGACTGGGGAATCGAGGGTGATGCCCATGCCGGCAAATGGCACCGTCAGGTAAGTCTGCTCTCTTTTGACAAGATTGAAGATTTTCGCGCCAGAGGTGCAGAGGTAGAAGACGGGGCATTCGGAGAGAACCTGGTGGTTCAGGGAATCGACTTTGCCACACTTCCGATCGGTACGAAATTCCAGTGCAATGATGTAGTCCTGGAGCTGACACAGATTGGAAAAGAATGCCACAGCGGATGTGCGATCTTTAAGAAAATGGGAGAGTGCATTATGCCGAAACAGGGAGTTTTTACGAAGGTTCTCCACGGAGGTGTGATCCACCCGGGGGATGAGCTGATAATTTTATAACAGATTTTTAACCGGACTATAGCAATTCTCATAAATAATGTATATTGATCCGGTTTATCAGAGCGCAAAGTCCTGCGTCAGATATCTTTGCCGTGCGTCAGCACGCCTGCAGATATCTTCCTTGTCTTTCGCACTCTGCTGAACTGTCTTGATTGCATTATTTTATGGAATTGCTATAAGATTACATGAGGAGATTGGAAAAAATGATTATTGATACACATGCACACTATGATGATGAGGCCTTTGATACAGACAGGGAAGCGCTTCTTACGTCTATGTACGATGGAGGGATTGAGAAGATTGTGAATGTCTGTGCCTCTGTAGGCGGTTTTCAGGATACTGTGAAGCTGATGGAGAAATATCCTTTTGTATATGGAGCAGTGGGAATCCATCCGGATGATGCAGATAAGATGACACAGGAGACTCTGGATGAGATTCGCAGATTATCCCATATGGACAAGATGGTGGCAATCGGTGAGATCGGGCTGGACTATTACTGGCATAAGGAAGAAGAGGAACATCAGATCCAGAAGAAAATGTTTCGCGCCCAGCTTGACATTGCCAGAGAAGAGAAGCTTCCGTTTATGATCCACAGCAGAGAAGCTGCCGAGGATACTCTGAATATCGTCAGAGAATATATGCAGGGTGGTATGTATGGCGGTATCATTCATTGTTTTTCATACAGCAGGGAGATTGCGGCAGAATATCTGAAAATGGGACTGTATCTGGGAATCGGCGGAGTTGTCACTTTTAAGAACGCAAAGAAACTGAAAGAGACGGTTCAGTATGCACCCCTGTCTCAGCTTGTTCTGGAAACAGACTGTCCCTATATGTCTCCAGAGCCAAACAGAGGTAAGAGAAATTCGTCATTAAATCTGCCTTATGTAGCACAGGCAATCGCAGAACTGAAGGGAATTACAGCAGAAGAGGTCATTGATGTGACCAGACAGAATGCAGAGAAACTGCTGGGCATTCATCAATAACCGCTGTCATATTCGTTTGAAGAATCATCGGAACTTTCATCCGAAGAGCTGTCAGAACTGTCGGAAGAGTCTTCGGTTCCGTCTGATGTGTCTGCCTGATATTCCCAGGAGTGGATGGATTCTGTATCTTCCACTACATTTCCGGTAGTTTTGTCAATCATGTTGCCCTCCCAGTCAAACTTGACGTTCAGCAGGTTTGTATTTGTGGAAGGCTTCACATTCATGGACATGATTTCCTTAAATTTGGCTTTCAGGTTATCGAGAGTAAACTCATCACCGATCACATTTCTTACACTGTGGGAAGAAGCAAGTTCTTCTGTATAATCATCCAGCATATATGGTCCGTATTCTCCGTTATCGTAATCATAATGCATGACCATAGGTTTCACTTCCGGAGAAAGGATCTGGATGGTTGATTTGCCGTTCAGAGTTGATTTCTGTATGGTAAAACTTGCCATTCCTTCCAGAAGTTCCGGGAGTTCCTGCTGGGTGGAAACGAAGTTTCCGAGGGAGTAGAATATGGTGGTATTGTGTCCCTGGTCATCAGAAAGCTGCCCGTAAGGCTGAAGCACATGCGGATGACCGCCAATGATCACATCAACACCCTGCTGCATCAGAAAAGCGGCCCATTGTTTCTCGTATTCATTTGGCATGGTTTCATCTTCTGTTCCCCAGTGAGCCACAAAGATGATGCAGTCGCTGATTTCTTTGGCTTTCTGGATCATTGTGGTGATCTTATCCTTATCAAAGATATCGATCATGTACTCATATCCTTCGCCTGCACCGGAATTATTGGTGCCGTATGTATAGTCAAGAAAAGCAATCTTAATACCATTCACTTCTTTTACTTTGACAGTGTCTGCATCTTCCTGGGTGGCGTGGATGCCAAGTACAGGAATATCCGGATAATTGGTGCTCCAGAAATCCAGAGTACTTTTCAGATAGTCATATCCATAATCATCGGCGTGATTTGTGGCAGATTCCACTACATCAAACCCTGCTTTGATAATGGCATCTCCCACTTCCTGGGGAGTGGCAAAAGAAGGATAAGTGCTGACAGCATCGTGGCTTGGAGCAAAAACCGTTTCCTGGTCGATCATGGCTACGTCTGCAGCCTGGATCTGGTCCAGAACATGAGTGTAGATATGGTCATAATTCCATATGCCGGAGTCATTTTCGCCGGATTCATACAGCTTGCTGTGATAAAGATTATCTCCAACAGCAATTACACTTGCAGTGGAGATGACAGGTGTTTCAGCTTTGATCTTATCCTGCTGTTCCTTGAGAGCCGCTGCTTCTGCTGCTTCTTTCTGCGGTTTACGGATCAGGGTGTAATCCATCTGATGCATCACCAGAACGAGCAGAACCAGAACAATAACAGAACACAGAAGACTGATCCGGGAGTTGATTCTCTCCCGTAAATTAAGTGGCATATTATTTTTTTTCATAGAAAATTCCCTTTAACTAAAATAGTTCTTAACAGTGAGAGTGCTGAACAGTTACAGCAATCTGCAGCCTGTATTGCTGTCCTCAGTACCGTATCTCAAATTCATTGCAGACTGCATACGGAAATGAGACAGGAGCGTGTGAACTGTAATCTATCTGTCCATTATAACAAATTTCATGGTTCAAAGAAAGAATTAAGAGAGAAATTCTTTGAAAACCTGCCAGAAATGCTTTGTGAGACAAAGTATTTTAGTGTATAATAGGTAGCAATATAACCATAATGTACAAACATGCTACAGCAATGCTATATGGAATTGCTTAAGCCAAAAGAGGGAGGTAACCGGATGAACCATTATGAGGCAATTAATGATGTACTGGTCAATTTATTTAATGAGATTCTGGACCTGGAAGAACGGGCATTGATTACGGGAGAATATAAGAATATTTCCGTCAATGATATGCACATTATTAATGCAGTAGGTATCCGGGAACAGAAGAATATGTCAACAGTAGCCAGAGAACTGAATGTGACTGTGGGTACATTGACGATCGCTGTGAATAATCTTGTAAAGAAGGGATATATCCAGCGTATGAGAAGTCAGGAGGACCGAAGGGTTGTGCTGATCTCCCTGACAGAACAGGGGAAGAAAGCTTATTACCATCATAAAGATTTCCATGAGAAGATGGTACTGGCTGTACTTAAAGGCCTAAATGTGGAGGAGACAGAGGCATTGACGAAAGCTCTGACCAAGCTGCAGGCATTTTTCAGATCATATCAGTAGAAGGAGTAAAGATGGAATATACTGAGAAGGATTTAGTAAAGATCGCAAAAAGGGAAAATAATACGAAGAGAAACTATCTGGTAGTGGATCCGCTTCAGGGAAAGCATATTCCGGTAGTGCCATCAAAGGCACTGGATTTATTTGCTGCTCTGGCAGATACTTTCAGGGAGAAATACAAAGATGAAAAACTTTTGCTGGTGGGCTTTGCGGAGACAGCAACTGCCATAGGTGCTCAGGCAGCGATTACTGTGGGGGCAGATTATATTCAGACCACCAGAGAAGTTATTCCCGGCGTGAATTATCTGTTTTTTTCCGAGGAACACAGCCATGCCACAGAGCAGAAGCTGGTAAAAGATGATATTGACAGAGTAGCGGCGGAGACGGATCGGATCATATTTATTGAGGATGAAGTAACTACCGGAAAAACAATTCGGAATATCATCAGTATTCTTGACAGGGAATATGACGGAAAATTTAAATATTCAGTAGCATCTCTGTTAAACGGAATGAGCGAGGAGAATCTGGAACGTTATAAGAGACAGGGGATTTCTCTGTATTATCTGGTAAAAACGGATCACAGTACTTACGGAGACAGAGCAGAAACATTTAAGGGAGACGGATTTTATTATAAATGTCCGGATAAGGCCGCAGAGTATACAACGATTTATGTTAAAGACCGGATGGATGCCCGCAGACTGATTGATTCCGGGAAATATGAAGAAGCATGTGAGAATCTGTGGAGAGAAATCCGGGAGAAAACCGGAAACATGGCTGATAATATATCTGGCAAAAGAATACTGGTGATCGGCACTGAGGAGTTTATGTTCCCTGCACTTTATATCGGAAGAAAGATGGAAAAAGAGGGAGCCGAAGTAAGGTGCCATTCGACTACAAGAAGTCCCATTGCTGTGAGTCTGGAAAAAGAGTATCCCCTTCACAGCAGATATGAACTGAAAAGTTTATATGATCCGGACAGGAGAACGTTTATTTACGATATAGGAAAATATGACAAGGTATTGATTGTCACAGATTCCCCGGAAATAAAGGAGAGTCAGGAAACGCTGATAAATGCTGTCCGGATGCAGAACAAGGATATTACAGTTGTAAGGTGGTGCTGATTTGAGAAGTTCCTATTCAGAAGAAGATGTGATTTTATTATTGAAGGATATTACCGGGCTGGTAGAACCTCAGCCTGCCAAAGTGCGGGAGAAACTGATTCAGTCCGGAAAACATTACAGCGAGATGCTGCCTGTTGAATATGTTCCTACAGATCAGTATATGCAGGTATATCATAATGCGCTGAAACATTATGCGAAGCCGGTTGCCAATGCAGTAGGAATGCTGGCAGATAAGATCATAGAGAATAAGGGAAAGAAAATTGTCCTGGTATCTCTTGCCAGAGCGGGAATCCCAATTGGTATCCTTGTGAAGCGATACATCAAATTCAAATATGGTATAAATGTGCCTCATTATTCCATTTCAATTATCAGAGGAAGAGGGATTGACGATAATGCCATGAAGTATCTGCTTGAAAAGTATAGACCGCAGCAGATTTTATTTGTGGACGGATGGATTGGCAAGGGTGCGATCCTGAATGAATTGAAGAAAGATATCTCTGCATATGAAGGGGTTTCTGCTGACATAGCGGTAGTGGCAGATCCGGCAAATGTTACGGAGCTTTGCGGAACACATGAAGATATCCTGATCCCAAGTTCCTGCCTGAACAGTACAGTATCCGGCCTTATCAGCCGTACTTTTCTGAGAGATGACATAATAGGCAGAGATGATTTCCATGGGGCAGTCTATTACGGAGAACTGACAGATTCTGATCTGTCATATGACTTTATTGAAACCATTGAAAAGGAATTTAATATGGAGAATACACCTGATCTGGAAAAAAGAGTGGAAAGTCAGGGTATTGATGAGGTAATAAATATAGGAAAGAATTTCGGTATTGACGATATTAATCTGATCAAACCGGGGATCGGAGAGACAACAAGAGTATTACTGAGGAGAATTCCCTGGAAGGTGCTGATCGATGAGCGATATAAGGGAAATCCTCAGTTGGAGCATATTGTCAGACTTGCCGAAGAGAAACATACACCTGTAGAATACTATTCACTTACACATTATAAATGCTGTGGAATCATTAAGAAGCTTGCGGATGCGTGAGAAGGGTAATACTTATTCTGTTATTCCGAAAACTTCTGAAAGATAAATTGTTTTCTTAGCCCAGTTCAGATGGGTTTTATATTCATTCATTCTTTCTCTGGTTTTGCTTCCTGCAACAAGGGAAGCAGAATCAGCATTCCAGTTTAAAATCGCCCGTGCGTCAAGGTAGTCATTTCGTGAAACCTGATAAGCTCTGTTTACTACAGGGATCTGTGAAGGGTGGATAACGGTTTTTCCGATGAAACCGCAAAGTCTGTCCTCCCGGATTTCCTGAATCATTCCTTCTTTCCAGCCGTCACCGGCATAATATTCCCATACAGGACCGGAAATCACATAATCCATACCATATACAGTGATAATATCTGAGAAAATATCTGAAACAGGTCTGATGCTGTGAATAGATTCATTGGCATGTCTGCGAAACCCAAACATATGGCACAGATCATTTCCGCCAACACGTATATTCAATATAAGATCTTCAATTCTGGCTAAAGAATCCCTTAACAAGTAGAGAATATCAATTCTGTTTCGCAAATCTATAATGGAAGGACTTTCGTAAATAGGCATCATGTAAAGCTTTTTTGCGACAAGTTCATTGACGAGGATCATCTGCTCAATATAACTTTGTGCGTTATCCGGGCTGAATTTAGGGACGATGAAACCGGTAACAATCTTAATGGATTGCCCAAGAGCTTTTGTTAATCTCTGAATCTGCTGTGGATTCCGAACCCGGATAAATATTTTGGGCAGATAGAATGGCTTTTGTTCATGCTGTATGAATATCTGGCTGAGAGAAGAAATCAGTATCTGCTCGGCTTCTTCAACATGATCGTCGTTTATGGTATCTTCAAGACAGAGAGCAAGAGAAAATCTGTTCCCGAATCTTTCATTTATCAGAGAATCAGTGATGGATATTCTGTTGGCAGGACAATAGAGTAATGGACCTACACTGTAATATAAAACATTATTTTTCATAACACTCCTTCTGACATATCTACAAAAATTCCCGTAAATAGGGTACCTTATAGAAATTCAATAAAATACTGCAGGTAATCCGGTCCATCACAGTGTGAAGGACCGAGTCAGCAGCTACATCATAGCACATTTCAGGGGAATAAGCCATAGAAAGAACAGGGGAATTTTCTTGAAATATAAATAGCAATATGATACAATTTTGAGGTAGAATTTATACGAAAATTTGGAGAAAATTATGGTTCCGCATTATTTTATGAAATTGCTGTAGAACTTATCATGAACAGAAATAAGATAAGCAGATATTGAAAGTGAGATACTTATATGTTGGAACACAAAAAAATTCAAAACCTCAGTGATTATTTTGTCGAACTGAACAGCAGGCGGGAGAAAGGTGTTTATTTCTACCGTATCAACGGATATTCTGAAGAAGTCGGCGAATTTATAAAGAAATATTATGATACAGCAAGAAGAGCCGGAGTGGTTATCGAAGGGAAGATACCTAATCCCGATGAGGGGAATCTTGCATATTATAATGAAATAATGGGAATGGATTTTCAGATGAGTATGGATTTTATCCATGTCAGTCTGAGAAAATGGTTGCCAAGGATGAATGAGTTTCAGAGACAGAATGTGGCAGCCTCCATTTATGACTCTCTGGATTCCCTGCGAAAAGCCGGGAAAACCGAGAATATGCTCAGGAACGCATATATCAAGTTCATGTGCTGGCTGTATTATAAATTTGAACGCATTGTAAATCAGCTTGGAGAGAACCATATCCCTAAAATATTATATGAAGGGCAGATAAGCAATTATGAGTTAATGCTCATATCGATTCTTTCCAATGCAGGCTGTGATGTAGTACTGCTTCAGTATGCAGGGGATCAGGGATATCTGAAAACAGATCCGGGTTCCGTTCTTTCAGACAGTTTGCAGATGGAAGGTTTGCAGCCATTTCCGCAGGGATATTGTGTGAAAAAGGTCAGAGATGAGATTCAGAATGAACTTAACAATGAGAGACTGTATGGAATCAGACCTTCGCTTACAAATTGTACAAATGCATGGATAAAGGGAAACGGCCTGGATGATATCCGCGAGAGCATTCTGTTAAGGGGAAATGACAGCCGTTTTTTTTATAACTGTTTCTGCAGGATTAACGGGGCAGAAGATAAGCTTACTTATGCAAATGAGTTATTCAGATTGCAGCAGGAACTGAGAAATTCAAAGAGAAATACGGTGATCGTAAGTAAAGAGATTCCAAGACCAACGCCGCAGGAAATTTCAGAGATAAAGAGGTCAAACTATACATCCGAAGATCAGATGCTCCTGGGACTTGCGTGTAATATACAGTATGGAGCCAATCCGGAGCTTCAGCGGATCCTGCATAAAACATTTGTGGATGTTATGCTGGCTGAATCTCAGAAGGAAGGGGAAAATCTTAACAGACTGACAAACAGGGCAGTGTATCTGCTGTGCTGGCTGAGAAGATATCTGCCGAAGCTGTTCATAAACTGGAAATCACCGGAGATTGGATGCTTTATTTATCTGGGGGGCTGCCGGAATGAAAACGAAGCTCTGTTTATGAGTTTCCTTGGGCGGCTGCCACTGGATGTGCTGATCTTATGTCCTGATCTGAACATTAAGTGCTGTCTGGAAGATAAACTTCTGTATGAGGTCAACTATCCGGAGAGTCTGGCGATCACAGAATATCCGGAAGAGAGTTCTCAGGTAAAGATTGGAACAGCCGCTTATCATGCGGAAAGAGAACTTGATACTCTGATGTATCAGGACAGTGGGATATACAGAAATCAGCAGTATGTGAAGGCGAATGTTATCAATCTGCAGACCATGTATGAAGAGATAAAACTACTGTGGGATCAGGAATTGAAATACAGACCTAATTTCAGCACAGTTAACGGTGTGGTAAATATTCCGGTTATTTTTTCAAAAATCTCAGGAGTGAAGGATGGAAGTGTTTCTCAGTACTGGGAATCCATAGCAGCACTGATCACAGAAGATACCGTTGTTGTGAAAAGTGCTCCGTACATTGAACCAACTGCCTCCGGTCCAATGAAAGCCTTTGCCGTAGAATTTTATAAAAACGGAAAGCTTCTGCGGAATAAAATAAAGAATCATCCCAGATATCCTTATCATCTTCTTCGGGAGGAAATGCAGGAATTTATACTTGACAAGCTGCAGCTTCTGATCGAGCGGAAACTGATAAAGGGTATTGGGGAAAATGGTACAGAATATACAGTGATCGCGCAGATTCTGGATCTGCCGAAGGAGATTCTGCGTCTGATCCAGAAATTTGATTTTACAAAAAAGAATCCGAAACTGATATATATTAATACAGGGGAGACGATGATTTCACTTCAGGATTCGATTCTTGTAACATTCCTGAACCTGGCAGGATTTGACATTCTGTTTTTTGTCCCTACAGGCTATCAGAGTGTGGAGAACTACTTTGCAGAAAAACTGATGGAAGAGCACCAGATCGGGGAATATAAATACGATATGCAGGTTCCGGATCTGAATAACATTTCGACAAACAGTACCCGCCCCTCATGGCGGAGAAAACTTTTCAGGAGAGGTTAGTAGATTATGGGACTTGATTTCGGTAAATCATCTATGGGAAATCCTGCTCAGGCCGATAATGGTCTTCAGGAGAAAAATGAGATTGAAGTTGTGGAGAAATATGATATTGTCGCTGACAGGCAGCAGATGAATGCTGAGCTGGTCAATTCAAAAGAAGTGGACGATATTGTCAGCACGATCGAAGTTTACAATATGGATACCATTGTATCTTTTGGTGCGAAAGCAGCAGAGGAGATTTCCAAGGCATCTGATGTGGTCCTCAACAGCATGAATATGTCGCAGCTTAATGAGACAAGCGAGATGCTTAAATCGCTGGCAAAGATCATGGATCAGTTTGACATTAATGAAATTAAGGATAATCCGGGACTTTTCGGAAAGCTTTTCGGAAATTTCAGAAAACAGCTGGATAAGATACTGGCCAAGTATCACACAATGGGCGAAGAAGTTGATAAGATTTATGTTCAGCTTAAAGGATATGAGTCTGAAATCAAACAGTCCAACAAAAAGCTGGATACCATGTTTAAGACCAATGTGGATTATTATCATGAACTGGTGAAATATATCCTTGCAGGAGAACAGGCATGTAAAGAGATTGAAGCCTACATTGCCCAGAGACAGCAGGATATGGAGAATACGGGAGATCAGTCTATTCAGTTTGAACTTACCAGTCTGAATCAGGCACTGATGATGCTGGAACAGAGGACACAGGATCTGAGAACAGCAGAGAATGTGGCAATGCAGTCCATTCCCATGATAAAGACTATGGAGTTCAGCAATTACAATCTGGTGAGAAAGATCAATTCTGCGTTTATCGTTACGCTTCCTGTATTTAAGCAGGCACTTGCGCAGGCAATTCTTCTGAAAAGGCAGAAGATACAGGCAGAATCTATTGCAGAACTGGATAAGAAAACAAATGAGATGCTTCTTAAGAATGCTCAGAATACAGTAGATGTATCGAAGATGACAGCTAAAATGGCATCCGGAAGTTCCATTCAGATTGAGACTCTTGAGAAGACATGGGCAACCATTACAAATGGAATCGAAGAGACAAGAAGGATCCAGGAAGATGCCAGAAAGAAACGCCAGGAGGATCAGGTTCGTCTGGAGGCAATCAAACAGGATTTTAACAAACAATACAATGTGCCACCGGTAAGAAAATAAAAACACAGAAAAAAGGGAGGATGAATGATATGCCTATTAATTTATCAAAAGGACAGAAGGTAGATTTAACAAAGAAGAATCCGGGACTTAAGAAGATCATGGCAGGACTTGGATGGGATGTAAACGCTTTTGATTCAGGTGCGGATTTTGACCTGGATGCAGCAGCATTTATGCTTGGTGCCAACGGAAAATGCCCTACAGAGAAAGAATTCATTTTCTATGGCAATCTGAAGCATGCCAGTGAATCAGTCATCCACATGGGAGATAACCTTACCGGTGAGGGTGAAGGTGATGATGAGCAGATCATGATCGATCTGTCAAAGGTTCCGGCGAATATTGAGAGAATTGCGTTTACAGTTACCATTTATGATGCAGAAGCAAGACGTCAGAACTTCGGACAGGTTTCAAACTCTTACATCCGTCTGGTAGATGAATCCAATGAGATGGAACTGATCCATTATGATCTTGGGGAGGACTTTTCCATTGAAACAGCAGTAGTTGTAGGAGAACTTTACCGACATAACGGAGAGTGGAAGTTTAATGCCATCGGAAGCGGATTCCAAGGTGGACTTGCAGCACTCTGCGGTCATTATGGTATTGAAGTAGCGTAATGTAAGAGACAGTCGGCTGTTTGGTAAAAATACTAAACAGTTATCAGGTATGGAGCTGTATAGCGAAGCGGATAAGACAATATGGGAGGAAAAATATATGCCAGTTAGTTTAAAAAAAGGACAGAAGGTCAGTCTTACAAAAGGTACCCCGGGACTTAAGAATGTAGTTGTAGGTATCGGATGGGATATCAATGCTTTTGATACAGGCGGAGATTTCGATCTGGATGCAGCAGCGTTCTGTCTGACAGATTCCGGAAGGGTTTCTGATTCGAACGATTTTGTATTCTATGGAAATCTTGTACATCCGTCCGGAGCAGTCCAGCATATGGGAGACAACCTTACAGGTGCCGGAGACGGAGATGATGAGCAGATTAAGATCGATCTGTCAAAGATTCCTGCCAATATCACAAAGATTGCATTTACAGTTACCATCTATGATGCAGAGGCAAGACGCCAGAATTTCGGACAGGTTTCCAATGCCTTTGTGAGAATCTTCAATGAAGTGACAGGAGAAGAAATCCTCAGATATGATCTTGGAGAAGATTTCTCTATTGAAACAGCAGTTGTATTTGGTGAACTGTACAAGAATGGTGACGAATGGAAATTTAATGCCATTGGAAGCGGTTATCAGGGTGGTCTGGCTGCTTTGTGCAACAGTTATGGTGTAGACGTAGAATAGTGCCGGAGGGCAACAGGAGGGACGAAAATGTCAGTAAGCTTACAGAAAGGACAGAAGGTAAATCTGTCAAAGGAGCATGCAGGATTAGCAAAGGTGATCGTGGGACTTGGCTGGGATGAGGCAAAGCCATCCGGCGGTGGTGGATTGTTTGGTGCATTATTTGGTTCTTCATCACATCAGGCAATCGACTGCGACGCTTCTGCAATCATGTTGAAAAATGGTAAATTTACAGATAAAACAGACCTGGTATATTTCGGCAACCTGAAACATAAATCCGGGACAGTCAATCATATGGGAGACAATCTTACAGGAGCAGGCGAGGGAGATGATGAGCAGATCGTTATTGATCTGTCAAGAGTTCCGGCTGAATATGATAAGATTGTCATTGTTGTCAATATCTATCAGGCAGTAAAGAGAAAACAGCATTTTGGAATGATCCAGAATGCATTTATCCGTCTGGTTGATGCCAGAAACAATAAAGAAATGTGCAAATATAATTTAACTGAGAATTATTCAGGTATGACTGCGATGATTTTTGGGGAAATATACAGGTATAACGGTGAATGGAAATTCAACGCCGTAGGAAATGGCACAACAGATCCCGGACTTGGGGAACTCTGCCAGAGATTTGTGTGAAAATAAAAAGAGGAGCTGTTATGGTTCCTCTTTTTATATAAAATCCGGTAACTGTCTGTCCATGATTGAACAGTTGCAAAACCCGAAAGAGGAGGTTAATTATTATGAATGAAATAAACAAAGAGGAGCGAATGCAGGGCCTGTCCGGACAGCAGGTCAGCGAGAGCAAGGCGAAGTACGGCACCAATGAGCTGGCGAAGAAAGAGACTGAATCACTCTGGTCCATGTTTATCGGTGCATTTGATGATATCTGGATCAAGGTATTATGTGCGGCTCTGGCACTTAAAGTTATCCTGGCTGTGCTGGGAATCTTTGTCCCTGCATTATCCGGCGGAAATGATGTTGTGGAGATCATCAGTATTGTGATCGCAATCGCACTTGCTACCGGTTTCAGTACCCTGTCAGAGTACAGAAATACTTCAAGAAGTGAGGCGCTTCAGGAAGAATACAGCAAGACTTATGCCAAAGTTGTAAGAGACGGAAAGCTGGTCAATATTCTTACCAGTGAAATCGTTAAAGGTGATACGATCCTTATCCAGGCAGGAGATAAGGTTCCGGCAGATGGTCTGTTATTTGAAGGTAAGATCAAAGTATCTCAGGCGGCATTAAACGGTGAATCAAGAGATGAGAACAAAGCAGCAGTAACCAATATGGACGAGGCAGAATCTACGGATTACTCCTCACATGGAAAAGTCTTTATGGGTTCTGTTGTGACTTCAGGCGAAGGTTACATGATCGCAACTGTTATCGGAGACAGTTCTGAATTAGGAAAGATAAACAAAGCTCTGACAGATACCTCCGAGGAAGAAGAGCGAAAAGATACTTCCAGCCTGAAGCTGGAGGGTGTGGCAGCAGGTATCGGTAAACTGGGTGTGTCAGCTGCAGCGATCGCAGGTATCCTTCATGTTGTCCTGACTCTGATCAGGGCAGATCAGGCAATCACTGTTGTTTCCGTTCTCCTTGTAATAGCGGAAGCAGTTATGCTTATGGCTTCTATCGTGATCATGGCAGTTCCGGAGGGACTCCCGATGATGAACAGTCTGGTTCAGTCAATGAATACAGAGTCCATGTATAAAAAGAATATCCTTGTCAGCCACAAGGCGGCATTTTCAGATTCTGCTTACATGAACGTGCTGTTCAGTGATAAAACCGGAACGATCACACAGGGTAACCTGTCACTGGTAGAATTTATTACAGGTAACGGTGAGATTGTGGATTCCATCCAGAGCAGAGAGTTTATAGAAGCTATCACCCTGAATAACCTTGCAAAGATTTCCTCAGAGGGAAAGGCAATCGGAAGTAACAACATGGACAGAGCACTGCTCTCTTATGCCATTGATCATGGTTATAATGATTATGACAATGATCCGGAGAAGGTAGAAGAGATCAGCGGATTTGATTCTGAGAAGAAATGTGCTACTGTAAAACTGAAAAACGGACTTGTTTACTGGAAGGGTGCTACAGAGAATATCATTGATAAAGTAACACATTATATGCTTCCGGACGGGGAAGAAAGAGAGTTTACAAAGGCAGATAAAGATAAAGTAGAAGAGCAGATGCATGCACAGGCAAAGAGAACCATGAAGCTTCTCTCTGTAGCGAAAATCAGCGATGGAAAGACTGTTCTTATGGCAGTTCTGTGTCTGCGTGATAATGTCAGAACAGATGCGGTTGAGACTGTTCAGATTCTCAATGATGCAGGAATCCAGGTAGTTATGGTTACCGGTGATGCAGAGGAAACTGCAGTAGCCATTGCAAAAGAGGCAGGTATTCTTGCAGATGAGAAGAAGGATGTGGTTCTTACCCATGAAGAAATGGAGAAATTGTCAGATGAAGAGCTGAAGAAAGTTCTCCCGAACCTGAGAGTGGTAAGCCGCGCGAAACCGCTTGATAAGAAAAGACTGGTATCTCTTTCACAGCAGATTGATAATGTCTGTGGTATGACCGGTGACGGTGTGAACGATGCTCCCGCATTAAAACAGGCAGACATTGGTTTTGCAATGGGAGATGGTACAGCAGTTGCACAGGAGGCAGGAGATGTTGTTATCCTTAATAACAGTCTGACTTCCATTAAAGACTGTGTGCTTAACAGCAGGACTATGGCGAAATCTGTTGGAAAATTCCTCATTTTCCAGCTTACTGTAAATATCAGTACTCTGTTAATGAATATCATTGCACCGATCCTGGGATGGACAGAGCCGTTTTCCATTGTCCAGATCCTCTGGATCAACCTGATCATGGATACACTGGCTGCCATGGCGTTTGGTGGAGAACCTATTCTGGACAGATATATGAAAGATCAGCCGGCAAAGAGAACAGATAACATTCTGACTTCGTACATTAAGTCAGCGATAGGAGTAAGTGCAATATTTATTACCCTTGGTTCCATCCTGATACTTGAGAATATCGGCGGCATTACCAGTTGGGTAATCCCTGTGGGCTGTGCAGATCCGGAGCTTTATGAGAAAACATTTATGTTTGCGTTCTTCATTTATGCGATCATCTTTAACAGTCTGAATACCAGATCTGAGAAGTTTAATCTGTTTGAGCATATCGGGGAGAATAAGAACTTCGTACTGGTAATGGGAGCAATCTTTGTTCTTCAGACCATTATCATTGAAATCGGCGGAAAAGTATTTAACACAACTCTGCTTGAGCCAAAGGCATTACTGGTATCCATGGTACTTGCAGTACTTATTATACCGGTGGATCTTATCAGAAAAGCAATCATGAGCAGGTAAACGATACGTATGAAATAATAGTTATGGGGCTGTCGCAGATAATAACAGTGCGGCAGTCCCATTTTTGGAGGAAGCGAATGAATGGCATTTTATGTGCGGACATGGACAATACCATAATATATTCGTATAAGCGCAATATCGGTGAAAATAAATTAAATGTTGAGTTATATAATGGAAGAGAAATCTCATTTATTTCTGAAAAAACGCATGATCTGTTGAAAAAAGTAAGTGAGAAGATGACCATCATACCAACATCCACAAGGACGGAAGAACAGTATAAACGTATTGATCTGGATATAGGAATCATACCCTATGCCCTTGTCTGTAATGGAGGAGTACTGCTGGTAAATGGTAAGCGTGACAGAGAGTGGTATCTGGAGTCGCTGCAAATGATCCGGAACAGCAGACCGGAAATGGAAAAAGCGCAGCAGATTCTTGCCGGGGATTCCAGACGAAAGTTTGAGCTGAGATTTCTAGATGAGCTTTTTATTTTTACAAAATGTGAAAAGCCAGAGGAAGTGGTTAAAGATCTGCAGGCAAAACTGACTACGAAGCTGGTGGACGTATTTCATAATGGAGAGAAGGTATATGTTGTTCCTGTAAATCTGAGTAAGGGAATGGCTGTGAGAAGACTTCGAAAGAGGTTGCAGCCTGCATATATCATAGCAGCCGGAGACAGCGAATTCGATGTTTCCATGGTGGAAGAAAGTGACCTGGGATTAGTTCCGGCTGGATTTAAGAAGATTTACGGTAATGGTAGCGACAGATTCAAAGAGACAGTGATGGAAATGGAGGCAGGAAGACTGTTTTCGGAAACATTACTTGAGAAATGTTTGGTTTTATATTTTAAAGAGCCGGACTGACTGCAATTCTATAAAATATTGCAGTCAGTCCGGCTCTTTGTTATATCAGGCTGTTAATCCATACTGACGCGGATTCCGCTCTGACGTTCAGATGGCTGAATGATAACCGTAACATTATCTCCTCCATGCCACTCAAACTGATAAGACTCTCCGGAAGTCTGGCCGATGAAAGTTTTCCAGTAATTCGTTTATTTCATGTATTTTTCCAGAACCGGAAACTGTACAGGTCCGATGTCCAGAATCCGGCGGTGAAATTCTTTCAGGTCGAAATCATCTCCAAGTCTTTTCTGACAGACTGTTTTCAAGTCAAGAAAATTCAGATATCCCCAATAGTATTTCAGATAGTTACCGGGAGTTTCCACAATATACTGATAGATTTCGGCAGCAGTGGAAGCATTGTTGATGCCAAATGCTTTCAGAAAGACAGCAGTGCGGGCTGCATCCCAGCCCCTGTAATGAATGCCGATATCGATCAGGGAGTAAATGCACAGATTCATACTCCTGTTTAACCAGGCAAGCCGGACGGCATTTTGGGCAGAATCCGGATCATTCATAAGGGAGGCGGCATATTCATAGCCGTATGATTCCACGTAGGTTGCCCAGCCTTCCACGTAGCCGGAGGAGGTGACCAGATATCTGATGTCAGAGGGATTGTTTTCGGCAAAAGAAACTGTCTGATAAAGGTGACCGGGAAATCCTTCATGTGCCAGTGTGCCAAAAAGCTCCAGAGAAGAGGTACGCCCGGAATCGTTGATATAGATTACGTTGGGGGTTCGGGTATCCACAGGCGGCGTGAGGTAAAAAGCAGGACTTAAAAATTTTTTCATGGAAGGATGAACGGTGCGGAGTTCGTAAGTGGCATCTTTCAGTTCCGGGAAATCTTTTTTCATCAATTCCGGAAGCTTCTCCAGCATCTGAGTCGGTGTCAGCGTAAGTTCACCGGAACATTGATTCAGCCTGTCGATCAGGGAGGAATTCTGTTTCAGCAGGGAAGATATCTCCCGATAGTCGGACAAAAGCTGAGCTGACAGCCTTTTTTCAATTTGTCCGACAGGTACATAGGTTCCTGTCTGGCTTTGCAGCAGGTAGAGGTAATATTCACGCCCACCCTCAAAAAATGCCAGGCCCCGGCTGCTTTTGCCTGTACCGCGAAGACTTTCCAGACTGTCTGCCAGTTCCTGATAAGCAGGGATCACTTCGGTTAAGATCAGTTTATGATGATATGTACAGAGTTTTTTCTGATCTTCGCTGCTAAATGCAGGGTTGGAGAAAGCTTTCAGTTTCTGCGCAAAAATATCATCCATGTAGTTGGAATCAGGATTCGCGACAAAAGAATGACATTGTTTCAGGATACGGTCCAGAGTTGTGTCGCTCATGAAAAGCCCTGACTGGGATTTCTGCTTTTCCAGTTTTATAATACTTTGAAAATATGGCCTGACGGTACTCAGAAGTTTAAGATAATCAGAGATATCTTCTTTTGTCCGGAAAGTATATTCCGCCAGAAGAATGGGAAGTTGTGCCTGCACACCCAGGCCTGGTCCCAGCGGCTCATCCAGGGCGCTGTTTTTTCCAAGGGAGGCTCTGGTGTGAAAATAGAGAAGAAGCATATCACAGGTAAGCCGGTTTTCTTCGGAGAGCCTGGAATAGGCAAAGGATTTCAGCTCTTTCTCATATTCCTGACAGAGACTGGTGGTCTTAGCCGGGTCAGAAAGTGCAGTTCCAAGAGTTGCCTCGGGCTTTCTGATACCTTTTTTTTCAGGGTGTGCAAGAGTGTAGTGAAGGGTGAGGGTATTGCTGCATACTTCGGACCGGAATAATTTTTCCGTAAAGGTCTGAAAACGGGAGTTTTCAGAAACAAAGTGGTCGGAGAGAACACCCATGCTGATGCCAATGGCAAAGACCAGACACAGGCTGAGGATTCTTTTAGGGATATTTTTATAAATACGCATATCCACCTCGGAATCTGCTTTTTACTATCTTATTGAAGGAAGGCATGAAGTATGCTTTCGGTAACATCATTACTGTTCACACACCATTATCCCGCGAGGTGTTTTGGCATAAATATGCCAAAATCCCGAGACATACAAGCCAAAATTCATTCCAAATGCGCGTCACACTTTTTTCATTTGACAAAATTGGGATGTTATGTTAACATACACAAATGTGTAACAAAACGTAATAAAAATGTAATAATTTTACAGCGATGTATAACAGGAGTTGATTAGTAAAATGAATAATAAGATAAAGACAATTTTGATGGCAGCAATTATGAGCTCTGTGGTTCTGACACAGGGGGTATGTGTAAGCGCAGCACAGTTTGATGATGGCGCATCAGCGTTTTCTGATGGAACAGGAAGTGTAAGTGCTCTGGCAAGTACACTGGCGAAGCAGACAGAGGAACAGACACAGGAGTTTGTTGCGAAAGAAGAGGAAGCAGCTCAGATTCGTGAAGAACGAAGAGTAGAGAAAGCGGAAAAGGCTTCTGAGAAGGCAGAGCAGGAAAAAACAGCCGCGCTGGAGAGTATTCAGCAGACAGTTGAGGATACAAAGGAAAAAATTGCAGAAGAAGCAGAAGCGAAACGTCTGGCAAAGAGACAGGAAGTGGTAAACTTTGCGCTGCAGTTTGAAGGAAATCCTTATGTTTATGGCGGAACAAGTCTTACAAACGGTGCAGACTGCTCAGGATTTGTAATGTCTGTATTTGCCAATTTCGGTTACAGTCTTCCACGCGTGGCTGCAGCGCAGTGTGATGCCTCCACAAAGAAAGATATCAGCCAGCTTGAGCCGGGAGATCTGGTATTCTACGGAAACGGATATATTGATCATGTGGCACTTTATATCGGAGATGGAAAGATTATCCATGCCAGCAATGCTGCTACAGGAATCAAGATTTCCGATTACGATTATGAGCAGCCGGCAGCTGTGGGTACGTTCATGGAATAGCTGTAACGCCTGAAATTATATGATTCGACAAATTGCACAAAGAATGTCGAGAGGTGGGAAAAGTGGATAAAGTCATACACACTCTATCCACATACCCGGTTATTGAAAAATCCCGTAAATTAAAGTTATACACAAAGTTATCCACATTATCCACATTTTATGTGTGTGGAATACTTGATTTACATAAGGAAAAAAGAAACAGATGTTTTGTGTAAAATGATAAATCGACATTTTGGGGCGAAAAAATCCACAAATCTATTGACTTTTTTATATTCTAAAAAACATATAATATTGTACAAAAAAGACAAAATATAATAATATATATATAAATAATCAGAATATTTAAAAAGATATTCTACTAAAAAATACAACAACAATGAAAAAAAGAATACATTTGACAGAAACAGGAAATTTCCACATAGGAGAGACAGATGTGGATGAGAAATGCACAAAATGAATTCGGGTGGGGATAACTTTTCACAGATATTATCCACATAACATGAAGTCCTGTGTCAGATATCTTTGCCGTGCGTCAGCACGCCTGCAGATATCTTCCTTGTCTTTCGCACTCTGCTGAACTGTCTTAAATGTATTATTTACGAGGATTGCTATAGATATCTTTATCATACGTCAGATAAAATCAGCCGGATGAATAGTAAATATTCATCCGGCTGATTTCTGATATATACTATTTTTGTTTCATCCGTTTGATGACTTTCAGACGGGTAAATTCCTCACGTTCTTTCTCCTCCAGTGCATTCTGGATATCTTTGGTCAGTGCCTCGTACTTCGGAATAGTGATATTTTTCAGAGCATTGGCACGTTTCTGAGTTTTCTTGATATTGGCTGCAAGGCGGATGGCTGCATTTTCCACCATGGACAGGCGGATGGACAGCTCTTTTACCTTTTCAAAGGCAGCCTTGGCTTCGTCCAGAGACATCTTTGTGCTGTAGTAGGCATAGGTGGGAGTGTTAGTGGTTTTGTCATATTCCACCAGAGGAATTTCCGTACCCATAACACTTCGGGTTTTAATGCGTATAGAGTTCTCGACAGGAACCGTACACGCGATCTGCTGGACAAAGGCGATACCAATCTCCATATTGGCTTTCTGCAGTGCTGTATAGGCAGTGCGGAAAGTCACATCAATCTGTGTCTGGATATCCTTTGCCTGATCGATCAGCTCCATCATTTCACGAATCAGGATGTTACGCTTTTTGTCCATCAGTTCATAGCCCTGACGGGAAAGCTTTAGTGAGTTCTTTGCAAGTATCAGGTTTCCCTTGGTGGGAAAGGTATTCGGATCCATGTAATCACCTCGCTTCTTTTAGCGTACTGTTTCGTGATAGTACTTGTCGAGGATCTTCGTATCAATTCGGTCGAGCTCTTCTTTCGGAAGAAGTCCCAGAAGCTCCCAGCCCTTATCCAGGGTTTCGGTGATGCTTCGGTTCTCGGTTTCGGACTGGCCGACAAATTCACTCTCAAAGGCTTTACCAAATACCAGATAGCGTTTATCCAGCGGGGAAAGCTCATCCTCACCGATAACGGAAGCAAGGGCTCTGGCATCTCCAACCTTTGCATAGCAGGAGAAAAGCTGATTTGCCACGTCCTGATGGTCTGCTCTTGTATAGCCTTCACCGATACCGTCCTTCATCAGACGGGAAAGAGATGGCAGTACGTTAATAGGCGGATAGATTGCCTGTCCATGAAGCTGTCTGTCCAGAACAATCTGACCTTCGGTGATATAACCGGTAAGGTCAGGGATCGGGTGAGTGATATCATCGTTTGGCATGGTCAGGATCGGGATCTGGGTTACGGAACCCGGTTTGCCTTTTACGATACCTGCACGTTCGTACAGGGTTGCAAGCTCACTGTACAGATAACCCGGATAACCTTTACGGGACGGAATCTCACCTTTGGAGGAGGAAACCTCTCGCATGGCCTCGCAGAAGGATGTGATGTCTGTCAGAATGACCAGGATGTGCATTCCTTTTTCAAGAGCAAGATACTCTGCGGCAGTGAGGGCGATCTTCGGTGTAAGAAGACGTTCAACAACCGGATCATTTGCAAGATTCAGGAACATAACTACATGGTCTGCAGCACCGCTTTCCTCGAAGGTACGGCGGAAAAATTCCGCTACGTCATATTTGACACCCATTGCCGCGAAAACAATGGCAAAATCTTCATCAGAGTCCTCTCCCAGAGAAGCCTGCTGTACGATCTGTGCAGCCAGCTTGTCGTGTGGAAGACCATTTCCGGAAAAGATCGGAAGCTTCTGTCCTCGGATCAGGGTGGTCAGTCCGTCGATTGCGGAAATACCGGTGTTGATATAGTTTCGGGGATATTCACGTGCTACCGGGTTCAGCGGCAGACCATTGATGTTTAATTTTACATCCGGGGTGATGTCCCCCAGACCGTCGATGGGCTGTCCGATACCGTTAAAGGTTCGTCCGAGGATTTCCGGGGAAAGCCCGATCTCCATGGGACGTCCGGTCAGCCGGGTATGGGTGTTGCCTAAGGACATACCGTCTGTTCCTTCAAAAACCTGGATAACAGCCTTGTCCTCATAAATCTCAATAATACGGCCGATCTTGCGAGTCCCGTCATCCATGTGAAATTCTACGATTTCCTCATAGGAGGCATTCTTGACGCCTTCCAGGACCACCAGAGGTCCGTTTATTTCGCTTAAGCCTAAATATTCAATTGCCATAAACTTCTCCTCTCTGTTACGACTCATAGCCGGTTATGGCTATGAATGTAACTGTTCCGGCATCAGCCGTTTTTTTCCATTATGTTATCATAGAAAGTATCAATGTCCTGCTTGTATTGGTCGAATTTATCAAGCTGATTATTTGCCACATCATATTTAATGGAAATAATTTTTTCAAAAATGTTGTTCCCCTCTTTCAGTACGGAAACCGGCATTCCACGGTTGATGAGTGCACGGCATTTTTCATAAAGATAGAGGATCGTTTCCATCATTTTAAACTGTTTTTCCATTGGTACGCAGGTGTCTTCTGCGTGAAAAGCGTTCTGCTGGAGGAAGCCCAGACGGATGACTCTGGCAATTTCCAGCGTCAGTTTCTGGTCATCCGGAAGAACGTCGCTTCCGATCAGCTTGACGATCTCCATCAGGGAGCTCTCCTGATTCAGGATTGCCATGAGCTGATTCCTGTCTGCTACAAATTTCGGGGAAACATGTTCTCTGTACCATGGAGTCAGGTCTTCCAGATATTCACTGTAGCTGGTGAGCCAGTGGATTGCCGGGAAGTGACGGGCATAGGCAAGGGATTTGTCCAGTCCCCAGAAGCAGCGGACGAAACGTTTGGTGTTTTGTGTGACAGGCTCTGAGAAGTCACCACCCTGTGGAGAAACTGCTCCGATAATGGAGACAGAGCCTTCGGTTCCGTTTAAGTTCTGCATCATTCCTGCACGTTCATAGAATGCGGACAGCTTGGATGCCAGATATGCAGGGAAACCTTCCTCTGCAGGCATTTCCTCCAGACGGCCGGACAATTCTCGAAGAGCTTCTGCCCAACGGGAAGTGGAGTCTGCCATGATAGCTACGTCGTAACCCATGTCCCGGTAATATTCCGCAAGAGTTACACCTGTATAAATAGAAGCTTCACGTGCCGCAACCGGCATGTTGGAAGTATTGGCGATCAATGTGGTTCTGTCCATCATCAGGTTTCCGGATTTCGGGTCGATCAGTTTACTGAAATCTTCCAGAACCTGAGTCATCTCGTTTCCACGTTCTCCGCATCCAATGTAGATGATAATGTCTGCATCAGACCATTTTGCAATCTGATGCTGAGTCATGGTCTTACCTGTACCGAAACCTCCCGGAACAGCGGCTGTACCGCCCTTGGCAATCGGGAAAAGAGTGTCCAGGATACGCTGGCCTGTGACAAGCGGGACGCTTGCGGGGAAACGTTTGTGGGTTGGTCTCGGGATACGGATCGGCCATTTCTGTGCAAGTGCCAGATCTTTGGTGGTTCCGTCTGCGAACTGAATGGTTACGATCGGTTCCAGAATGGTGTATGCTCCGTCAGATGCCGCGTGGATAACTGTGGCTTCTGTAAGATTCGGAGGAACCATGGATTTATGGAGAATGGAGTCTGTTTCCTGAGTTTCTGCGATAACAGAGCCGGGACCTACAACATCTCCTTCTTTTACTATGATGTGAGTGTTCCATTTCTTTTCTGTGTCAAGAGAATCAACGCTGACACCTCGTGAAATATATTTGCCTGAGGCTTTGGCAATCTCTTCCAGAGGGCGCTGGATACCATCAAAAATATTGTGGATGATTCCAGGTCCCAGAAGTACAGAAATGGCATCTCCGGTTCCTGTAACTGTATCGCCCGGTTTCAGTCCTGTAGTCTCCTCGAAAACCTGTACGGTGGTCATGCCTTTCTTCAGGCCGATGATCTCACCTACCAGATGTTCCGGACCTACATAGACCATCTCGGAAATCTTAAATCCGCTGTCGCCCTTCAGATAAATGACGGGGCCGTTGACACCGTAGATAATACCTGTATTACTCATGTTCTGGTCCTCCGTCAAACTTGAATTCTTTGTATGCTGCCTCAAAATTTCCTGCAAAAGAGTGATCGATCAGGATGTTTTTCTGAGGAATCGTAGCGCGGATACCGCCAAGAAAAGAGTCCTTTGCAAGCTGGATAGCAGTACCTGTTGTATGCTGAAGTTTCTCTGCAAGAGAGCTGTCCTCCGGAGAGAGATAGATGGTAATCTCATCATTTCCCGCGAAATCCAGAGCTTCTTTGATCTTAGCAGTTAAATAGTTCTCATACTCCGGAGTTTTGGTAAAGGATTCCAGAAGTCCTTTTACTTCGGAGAAAATTTTCTCTTTTAATTCGTTTTGTTTTCTGGTCCAGTCACGCTTGATCGTGAGCTGTTCTGCGGAGAGAGCCTTGTTTATTTCACGTCGAGCGCTGGCAGTTTCCGCTTTGATCTGTGTCTGGGCGTTTTCTTCACTGAGAGTTTTGTGTTCTTCTGCCATTTTCTCCAGAGCCGCTTTATGCTCATCGAGAATGGCGGCAGCTTTTTCGTGGGCTTCCTCTACAGTGATATCATAAAAATGGCTGAGTTTTTCATCAATTGTCATGTTAACACCTGCCTGTAATATTTAGATTGTAACTGTTCACTCCGTTCACAGTAACGTAGCCAAAATTCATTCCAGATTGCCTGCGGCAATGGGATTTTGGCTTGTATGTCTCGAGATAGTGGTGTGTGAACAGTAACATTAGATTTACTATTGGTAACTGTTTTACAGTTTTAAACCAATAGCTTCATTCACATATGAAGTGATAAAATCCGGTTTGCGGCCAGTACCGTGCCTGTCGGGAATTTCGATAATCAGAGGGGTCTTGTGATGAAGCTTTACATCATCTATAATTTCGGGAAACTCCCGGCCGAATTTCTCGGTCAGGAGTATGATTCCGATTTCTTTATTGGAGATAGCTTTCTGCAAAGCATCTTTTAATTCATCATGTGTGTGTACGACCACGCCCTCTACACCTGCCAGTCTCATCCCTGTGTAGGTATCGATATTGTCGCTGATCAAAAACATCTGCATCTTATAACTGTCCCAGGATCATGAAGGAGATGATCAGTCCATAAAGGGCAACACCTTCTGCAAGACCTACGAAAATAAGGGATTTACCAAGGATACTCTGATCCTCGCTGATAGCGCCTAAGGCTGCGCTTGCCGCACTGGCAACGGCAATACCACCACCGATACAGGAAAGACCTGTTACAAGAGCTGCTGCGATATAACCCATACCTGTTGCAAGTGTGCCTTCAGAGCCTGCAGCAGCCTGTACGGAAGAAGCACCTGTGAACATAACTGCAATGGCGATAAGCATGGTTCCAAAGAAGAAGAATGCGTTTACACCGAGAGCTGTTTTGTAACGTCCGCGGTTTTTTTCACCGATGAGATAGTAGCCAAATGGAAGAATGATGCTGAGTACCAGTGCGATTGCTAAAATGATCTGTGCGATTGTTGTCATAATTAAATCTCCTCTTAGTTCTTGATTTTGCTGTTCATATATATCATATTTATTCGGCTTTGAATATCTGGCTGACCGACAGATATGGGTTTCCCGAGGATGATATATAAATGAAAATAGTATAATTTCTGATGATCTTTCTGTCTATTTTACAGAGCGGAACGGCTCAAATTTACGTCCTGTACCTTTGTAGAAGCGGCTGAACATTTCATAATATTCCAGACGAAGCACCTGGATACCGACGATCAGGCCCTCCATACCACATACAAAAAGGTTTCCCAGAACTACTACTATCCAGTTCAGGTTTCCGCTTTCTGCGCCTGCAAGCATGAGAACGACTTCCATCATCGCTGCATGGCTGACTGCGAAAGCTCCGATACGGACGAAGGAAAGGGTATTGGAGAAGTAGCTTAACAGGACTTCAAACATTTCAAAAAGTCCCTGTACAACGAACATTCCCTTCTCTTTTGGCATAACTTCTGATTTCTTCTCAATGAGGGCTGTAAGTGGCTCTTTCAGGAAGATTAGGATCAATGGTACGCCGAACATGATAAACAGTACGATTCCGCCGGGAAGTGTTTTGCCATTCAGTATAAGTGCAATGGAGACAACTGCAGAGCCGTAGAATACCAGACCAGCCACTGAGTTTGTATCAAACCAGATGTGTTCTACATCTCCGGATTTCCAGGCATTCAGGATGTTAAATACCATACATAAAAGGATCAGGCACATACCAAAACCAATGGCAACAATAAATACTGTATTCAGCTTTCCGATAAACGGAACTGACATCATATTGTTCATCGGGCGAAGCCACAGGGCAGGTATCACATCTTCGAATCCGAAGATACTTCCGAACATAAATCCGAAGATTGTGGAGAACACACCTGCACAACTGATAATGCCTGCCAGTGTGATATGTTTGAATTTATAAAGCAGGAAACCACCGATAAAGAGTAGCAATCCCTGCCCCACATCACCGAACATTGCACCGAAAATAAAGGAATAAGTCAGTGCCACAAACCATGTTGGATCCATCTCGTTATAGGCCGGAAGACCATACATTTTGATGTACATTTCAAATGGTTTAAACAGTTTCGGGTTCTTCAGTTTCGTTGGCGGCTGCTGGTGGATGCCTGGCTTCAGATGTTCGTCCTCTTCACCGTCAATAATACAGAAAATGCGGCTGTCGTCTTTGATATCATTCTGGAAATAATGGGCATCTTTCTCTGTCATCCATCCACATAAGATATAGAAAACGTCTTTATCCCCATGTGTACATGCCGCAAGTCTGCGCACATCAAAGTTACCGGAAAGCTGTGCGATAGCATTGCGTGATGCAACGATATCTTTCTGGTTTCTAAGAAGAAAATCTGCTTTTTTCTGATCGGCAGATGCCAGATCAGCAGCAGCTCTGTTGCGTGTTTCAGTCAGTTGTTCGAAAGCTTCTTTTGCTGTTCCCTCATAAGTATCCGGCATATAAATACGCTCGAAGTGCATGGAAGAATAGACGGCTTTTACTTTCTGGGCTTCGTGCTCCGGGACAAAATACAGACCCCAGACATACTGGTCATCTTCATCACATTTAATGAAAATTGTGTCCAGATTTTCGTAAATATACTTTTCAAATTTCTGGTAATATTCCTTCTCAATCCTTCCGAAACGGAAGTGGATGAACTGGAATTTCAGGATTGAGGAAATATTGTAATTAATATTTCTGAACGGGCGGATCACTCGCAGAGATTCATCCAGAGCTGCAAGCTGACTCTCCAGATCAGCACGTTTATTGCTTAGTTCCTGATAATCAGACTGAATCCGGCGGATTGTATTTAAAGCCTGTTCAGTATCCATGGGTTTGGCAGAAATCTTCTCCGGATCTGCCAGTTCATCATAGAAACTGTTGGCAGTAGAGAGTGCTTCCTTATATGGATTGATTTCCATAAACGGAGAAAGACTCTCTACTGCGGTCAGCTCGGAAAGGGCATTTTCCAGATGAATTTCGTACTTGGAAAGATAGGTGTTTACCACTCTGTCAATATCGGCCTTAGGACCGGTAATGCTCAGGAACTTCATTTTCTCAATCATAAATTCACCTCCTGGTTAATGTTCTTTAAACTGCGAAGCAGTTATTCAGTTATGCGCCATATAGAAATCAACTGTTGCAAATATAACGCATGGCTTCATCATGCTGCACACCGTAACGTACGCATTCAATGGCGATAGTCAGGCGGTTTACTTCGTGTTCCTTGTTATACAGATAAGAATAGATCACTGCTACAGAATATGGATTTCTGTGGGATTCCTTCTCAAGGATCGAGCGGTGGATGTGGTTGTAGAATTCTTCCAGATTGGCTACGGTAAGCTGTTCATATTTGTTGCCGTACCATGTTTTCTGGAAAATTCTTCGACCTTCTTCGTATGAAGGTGCTTCCACCAAAGCTGTGATCTCTTCTTTCTTTAACTTATAATTTACAGGGATCAGCAGGGCATAAATACTTGCCGGATCCATGTTGTAATACCTTTTGGAACGCTGGATAAACTGCAGGTTCAGCATATCAAATTTCTCGCCGTAAGTGCAGGTAATCTCTTCCAGATCTTTACCTTTAAACAGCTTCTTACGGATGTTCCAGATCTGGGTAAAATAGTACAGATCCAGTGCCATACCATAGTCGAAGAGAAGTGCTGTTTCATGCTCCTGGATCTTCGAAAGCGGGATATAAAATTCGTTTCCTTTGAGGCAGGAGATCAGTTCCTCCATGGTGGAACAGGTAGTGATCCGGTCTACATCAATATTGGAATGCAGACGGAAAAATTCACGGTACGGAGAAACATCTACAGGATCCGTGTCGCGGTGATCGAAGATATTTGTCATGACTTCCTTCAGTACACGGATTTCATATCGCTTGGAATACAGATCCAGAAATTTACGCTGCTCCGGGTTGGCAAAGTGATAAATTCTGGAGAAATTCTGGAATATGGATTTCTTCAGAAGCTTCTCAATCTGGCCACGGTGCAGGGTATTTTCATCCAGTGCATCCCACCTGGAAGAGTATTCCGGCATTCGCTTCAGATAGGCGGCTACCTGCGTGACATCGGAGAGTTGGAGGATTTCCTCGAACTGATCCATGGTAGTAAGCCTGCTCTGCATTGCGCGGATTTTCGTGGAAAGTCCGCTGTAGGAGAGTACGCCTCCCATTGTTTTTCACTTCCTTTCCTGATATTATCTAGCGTTTGAGACAGATCTTTACATAGCCAGTATTTTCTCAAACAATTCTCTGGAAAGTTGTGAGTGCTGCTGTTCGTAATGAGCATCCAGTGAAGAAAAGGTAGCGTCTGTATTTGCACGTAACTGTGCCAGGCGGGAATCTTTTTCTTCTTCCAGTTGCTGACGGATCCGTTGAATCTGCTCTGTTGTCCGGGACTCCAGCTGCTCGTCATAATTTTTACATTTCTGTTCTGCCTCTTCAGAAAGCTGTTGCTTTTGCCGGTCGCAGTCTTCCATGATGCGTTGGGCTGTAAGCTCGATTTCAGATAATTTGTTAAGTATCTGCTCCATCTTCAACCTCCTTAGTTGTCAAAATTTTACAAAAAAACCAGATTTACTATGCACAAAATAGTAATATCTGTTAGATATCATACACCCTTTTGTTTAAAAAAACCATCTAAATTTTTTTCAGAAATAAAAAAATTGTTATTTTTTAGACAAGTTAAAGAAATCTCCTGCGAATATCTGTCCGGGATGTAATTGACGTTAGGAGTATGGTATGGTAGTTTATTGGTGGCAGGAAATTGCACGCACATCTTGCGTAAAGCATTTTTCAAACACGCTCTGGAGATATAAGAAAAGGAACAGGAGATTTTTATGAGATTAAGAAATATTCCGGGAGCTCAGGATGCAATTCTGGAGAGCCCTTATGTGGTGCAGGAGCCACAGACAAAGAAAGGACACTGGGGGGAGGTTTTCGCGAAAAAGCAGCCTCTTCATATTGAAGTAGGGATGGGAAAAGGAAGATTTCTTATGGATCTGGCCCGGCTGCATCCGGATATCAATTATATAGGAATCGAGATGTATGACAGCGTTCTTCTTCGCGCATTGCAGAAGAGGGAGGAACTGGAGGAGAATGGAGAGGTTTATTCTAATTTATTTTTTATGAGAGTGGATGCCAGACTTCTGCCGGAAATCTTTGAGAAAGGTGAAGTAGATAAGATTTACTTGAACTTTTCCGATCCATGGCCAAAAGCCCGCCATGCAAAACGTCGCCTGACATCCAGAGAATTCCTGGCACGTTATGACCAGATTCTGGTTCAGGATGGAAAAGTGGAATTCAAGACAGATAATAAGAAACTGTTTGAATTTTCCCTGGAAGAAGTGGAGGAAGCCGGATGGAATCTGGAAGCTTCTACCTTTGATCTGCATCATAATGAAGAGATGGTACAGGGAAATGTTATGACAGAATATGAAGAGAAATTTTCTTCTATGGGAAATCCAATCTGTAAGATGGTGATTTCCAGAGAGTATCACAGATAAAACAGCAGAGCAATTATCTGGTTTATAGCGATTCCATAGTGAAGTGGATTGCGATTATCCATTTGACTATCTGTTGTGGCTGACAGTGCATATTATAGTATAAGAAAATTTCGGGGCGCTTCGCGCCTCGAAGGAGTCAGCCAGTGAAACGAAAAAGTTCTTTCCATAATAAGATGCTACAATTCCGCTATGAACACAAAAACTTTGATAATACCTTCAACCGCCTGCGGAAATCCGCAGAAGAGGTCAATAAAACACTTAACAAAATGTCCCAAAACGACGAAAAAAAGGAAAAATAAATGAAATAGAAAAAAATCTGATTTTTTTTGAAAAAACCTATTGACATTTAAACGACTATTATATATAATATCACTTGCGTTGAGGGTGATGCAAAACTTCAACACAAAGAAAAACAAAAGAATATGCGCTTTTAGCTCAGTTGGTAGAGCACCTGACTCTTAATCAGGGTGTCCAGGGTTCGAACCCCTGAAGGCGCACTAAGAACACTGTTTTTGCGGACAATGCGATTGCCGCGGGGACGGTGTTTTTTATGTTTTACGGAAAGTGAAAAATAAAGGTGTCTGGGAAATAGATAGAAATGAAATATTTACGCCCTTGCGGAGAAAGTTCCACAAGGGCGTAAAAGTATTTTATGCTGCTGATACCGCTTAAAGAACACAGGGTCAAGCTGGTAAACATCTTCATGCAGGAGAGAAGACTGCTGTGCAAGATGCAGATAAACTCTCTTTATAACCAGTCATCACACTTTATACAAACCATCCTGATAACATTGAAATCCCTCCCTGTTGGAAAGAGTTGATGACATTGAATTTTTATAAGTCGGAAACATATAAGACATTGCAAGAAAAAGAAAAGGGTTTGTGAAAAGATTTTAACGCTTTTCGTATCAAAAGATGCACTATGGCTTCTGATTATGTTATACTCTATACTCAGTGTATTGTCGAAAGAAGAGGAATAAGTCAAATATCTGGGTTCCGGTCTGGTCAAAGGAGGTTACGGTATCGAATGAAAAAAATACTAAAAAGAACAGGAAAAATATTTTGCCTTTTCCTGCTGATCGTGGTGCTGGTAAATGTACTTTCACCTCTTTTTTGCAGGAAACCGGACGAAAAATATGTGGAAAGTCTGAGAGAAACAGAATTTACATCAGAGACAGCAGGCGTAGAAAGAATTTGCTGCATTGACGATAATGAAGAGGCACTTTTGTGGAGGCTTCGTATGATTGGCACTGCGAAGGAGAGCATTGTACTGTCTACCTTTGACTTACGCGCGGATGATAATGGCACTAAAATTCTTGCCGCATTGAATTGCGCTGCGGCAAGAGGTGTGAAGATTCAGTTATTGATCGATGGAATTTATCAGCAACTGTTTCTGGCTGGAAGCAGCGATTTCCAGGCTCTGGCATCATATGAGAATGTGGAAGTGGGAGTTTACAATCCGGTGACACCGGTCAATCTGTTTAAGGTGAATTATCGCATGCATGATAAATATCTGATCGTGGATGAGAAAATGTATCTGCTGGGCGGACGCAACAGCAATGATATCTTTCTGGGGGATCAGACAAAAGGCATTAATGAAGACAGAGATATCCTGGTGTATGATACATCAGAAGGACAGGGAGAGTCTCTGAACCAGCTTGAGGATTATTTCCATAAAATATGGAAGGAAAGCTGTGTGAGCATTAAAAACGGCAAACAATCTTCCAGATATACGGATGCATACCGGCACATGGAAGAAATTTACATATCTCTGCTGAAAAGGTACAATGATATAGAAACCTACAGTGCATGGGAAAAGGATACGATAGAAGCAAACAAGATCACTCTGATCAATAATGGAATTGAGGCGGGACGAAAAACACCGCAGGTTCTCCAGACAATTCAGTATCTTACTGAAAATGCAGATCATGTAATAATACAGACTCCTTATGTGATCTGTAATGGTTACATGTATGATGTATTGCAGGGGATTTCAGATCATGCAAAGCTTCAGATCGTGTTGAATGCAGTGGAAAAAGGCTCTAATCCATGGGGCTGTACAGATTATCTTAATCAGAAAAAGAAAATTCTGGAAACAGGGGCAGATGTGTATGAACTGATGAATGATTATCCGGTTCATACAAAAGCTGTGCTGATAAATGACCGTCTGTCAGTAGTAGGTTCCTATAATCTGGATATGCGAAGTACTTATCTGGATACGGAACTGATGCTGGTAATTGACAGCGAAAAACTGAGTCAGCAGATTCACGAAACAGAATCAGATTATATGGAAAAAAGCAAAGAGGTACTTGCAAACGGTCAGGAAACCGAAGGCGCAAAGTACCAGGGGAAAGTGTTGAATCGGAAAAAGAAGTTATACTACGGTGTGCTCAGGATTATCATTCGTCCTCTTCGGCAGCTGCTTTAGAGTGTGTTTGGAAAATCATTCCCAAAATCTCCTGCAAATTGTGACGCACATCTTGCGTAAAGCATTTTTCAGACACGTTCTAGAAAATAGTATCACAAGTATATGTCATATAAATGTTCAGTAGCTGAAAAAAAGCGTTGTCAATCAGACTACAGAAGATTAAAATAGACATAAAAGCAGCTGTTACAACTGTTGTTGATGTAAAGGAGGAAAAGCTTTTATGGACTTAAAGAAATTTATGCTGGAAGGTAATCCTGTATGCAGAAAGGAAGCTGTGATCGTGGGCGATCATTTCAGGATTACAATGTTGACAACTGCCCTGATTCGTTTTGAGTACAGCGAAGACGGAGGATTTGAGGACAGAGCAACACAGATGGTATGCAATCGTGATTTCCCGGTGCCGGAATTCAGGGTGAGCGATGGCGGTGAGGAATTACATATTTACACCAAAGACCTGGAAATCCACTATGACAGACAGAAATTTTCTCCAAGCGGTCTGATGATACGTGTAGCGGGTGGAAAAGCCAGCGAGCGCGTGTGGCATTATGGTGATGAACCAAAAGATCTGCTGGGAACAGCCAGAACCCTGGATGAAGCAGACGGTGAGATTCCGCTGAGTCATGGAATTATGTCCAGAAACGGTTTTTCAGTGCTGGATGATTCCCACACAATGGCTATGGGCGAAGATGGAATGGTAGAGCCACGTCAGGGAAACAGAGCAGACTTTTATTTCTTTGGATATGGTCACAGATATGTGGAATGTCTGCAGGATTTTTACAGATTATGTGGAAAAACACCTCTGCTTCCAAGATATACGTTCGGAAACTGGTGGAGCAGATATCACAAATACACAGAGACAGAGTACAAAGAACTGGTAGAGCGTTTTGAGAAAGAAGAAGTGCCATTTTCTGTTGCAGTTGTAGATATGGACTGGCATCTGGTAGAGGATGTACCTCCTGTATATGGAAGCGGATGGACAGGATATACCTGGAATAAGAAGTTTTTCCCCAATCCGCCTGAATTTATGGACTGGCTGCACAAACATGGATATAAGATCACACTGAACGTACATCCGGCAGATGGAGTGCGTGCTTATGAAGAAGCCTATCCGAGAGTTGCAGAGAAGATGGGAATTGATCCTGCAAGTAAGGAACCGGTACTTTTTGATATGACAGATCCGAAATTCATTGAGACATATTTTGAGGAACTGCATCATCCGATGGAAGAAGAGGGAGTAGACTTCTGGTGGCTTGACTGGCAGCAGGGAACTGTAACCAAGGTTCCGGGACTGGATCCGCTCTGGATGCTGAACCACTATCACTATCTGGACAGCAAGTGGAAAGGAAAACGTGCGCTGACTTTCTCAAGATATGCAGGTCCAGGAAGCCACAGATACCCGGTTGGTTTTTCCGGTGATACGTTCATTACCTGGGAGAGTCTGAAATTCCAGCCATATTTCACAGCAAATGCCAGCAACATCGGTTTTGGATGGTGGAGTCATGATATCGGTGGACATATGTTTGGATACAGAGACGACGAGCTCACTGCAAGGTGGGTACAGCTTGGAGTCTTTTCACCAATGAATCGTCTGCACAGCACAGATAACCCGTTTAATGGAAAAGAACCGTGGAAATACAACCAGATTGTAGAAACAGTAATGAAGAATTTCCTGAAACTGCGTCATAAGCTAGTTCCGTATCTTTACACCATGAACCGTCGTGCAAGCAGAGCGGGACTGCCACTGGTACAGCCGATGTATTATCTGGAGCCGGAGCGTGAGGAAACCTATGAAGTACCGAACAACTATTATTTCGGCACAGAGATGATGGTATCTCCAATCACAGATAAGCTGGATCCGGTAACAGGACTTGCAGGCGCAAAGACATGGATCCCGCAGGGAATCTGGTATGATTTCTTTAACGGAAGAGCATATAAGGGCGGCAGAAAAGTGGATCTCTGGAGAGATATTTATGAGATGCCGGTACTTGTGCGTGAAGGTAGCATCATTCCACTGAAGGACATGGAAGGATATGATAATTCCATTGAGAATCCTGAGAAACTGGAAGTACTTGTATATCCTGGAGAATCAGGAGAATTTGTACTCTGGGAAGACGGTGGGGATACACCGGAAGACCTGGATGAGAACTGGGTGTCCACCAGAATGACGAAGACTGCAGATGAGAATGGAACAGTATTTATTATAGAAGCTGCGCAGGGAAATACAGCAGTAATCCCGCAGAAACGTTCCTGGAAGATCCGCTTCTGCAACATTCAGGACAAACCGCAGGAGGTTACTGTAAACGGACAGGTATATAAGGATGCAGAGTTCGCAGAGGATAAGAAGCTTCATGGAACAATAGTGATCCTCAAGGATGTGCCGGCAGATGCACAGGTGAAGGTTACTTTTGCGGCAGATGCAGCTGTTTATCAGAGAGACTATGCAGAAGAGGTCTATGAGATTCTGGAAAAAGCACAGATTACCTATGCACAGAAGACAGACGTTTATAAAGTAGTGAAAGAGCTGGGTACAGAGGCAGTGCCAGTTCTGGTATCCATGAATTTGAATCCGTCATTGCTTGGGGTACTGATGGAAATTCTTACAATGGGAATTTAACCGAATCAAGCTAGTGTGCCAACAAGTTGATTTCTCGAACAATCTTGCGTCTAAATTTCTTATTTCCGCGTTGTCGTCGGTCGCCGTAGCCACCGCTACGCCTCCTTCCTCCGCCTTGAAATAAGAAAATTTATCCTGCAAGATTGTTTCAAGAATCAACTTGTCGGCACACTAGTTCTCTGCGGTAACACAAAAATCCCGCTCACAGTTGTGTCTTACTGTGAGCGGGATTTCACATTTTAAAAGAAGGAGTGCCGGATCTTGCGATCCGGCAAGTATGAAAAAGAAAAAGTTTTATTATAAATAAAGCATTTGCTTTATTTGCTTATTAATATACAGGGAAAATGTGTGCAAAATGTGATGGACTGTTGAAGAAATTGTGATTAAATTCTAAAAAACTTATAAAAAAGAAAAAAAGACCTGCAAAGGTCTGTAAAAAGAAGGAGGGCCGGACCTTGCGGCCCGGCATAAGTATGAAAAAGAAAAAAGTTAAAAATCTATGTGAAAAAGCATTTGCAACCTGTTTGTAAAGCATTTGCTTTATTTGCTTATTAATATACAGGGAATTTGTGAGCAAAATGTGATGGACTGTTGAAAAAAACGTGATTAAATTCTAAAAAACTTATAAATTGGAAGTAAGATTACTGTTCACACACCACTATCCCGCGAGGTGTTTTGGCATGAATATGCCAAAATCCCGAGACATACAAGCCAAAATTCCATTGCCGCAGGCAATCTGGAATGAATTTTGGCTACGTTACTGTGAACGGAGTGAACAATAACGTAGGAAGAAAACACAAGGTGGAAAACTGAAAATAAGCATTGTAAAAATCCGAACTGTAATTTATAATAAAATTCAATGGTAACGGTTCAATATCTTTACAGTTACAAATAATGAGAAACAAGGAGGAAAACATGAAAAGAGAAACAGTCGTCGTACTGGATTTCGGCGGTCAGTACAATCAGCTGGTTGCCAGACGTGTGAGAGAATGTAACGTATACTGCGAAATCTATTCATACAAGACCGATCTTGAGAAAATCAAGGCAATGAATCCTAAGGGAATCATCCTTACCGGTGGTCCGAACAGCTGCTATGAGGCAGATTCACCTACATGCAATAAAGAATTATTTGAGCTTGGTATTCCTGTTCTGGGACTTTGCTATGGCGCACAGCTTATGATGCATGTTCTGGGCGGAAAAGTTGAGAAAGCAGATGTGAGCGAATATGGAAAGACAGAGGTTCTGGTAGATAAGACAGATTCCAAAATCTTCAAAGACGTATCTGATAAAACAATCTGCTGGATGAGCCACACAGATTACATTTCCCAGGTTGCACCAGGATTTGAGATTGCTGCTCACACAGCAGACTGTCCGGTAGCAACTGCACAGAATGAGGAGAAGAAGCTGTATGCGATCCAGTTCCATCCGGAAGTGCTTCATACAGTAGAAGGAAAGAAGATGCTTTCCAACTTCGTACTTGGTGTATGCGGATGTGCCGGAGACTGGAAAATGGATGCCTTTGTTGAGCACACTATCAGAGAAATCCGCGAGAAGGTCGGAGATGGAAAAGTTCTCCTTGCCCTGTCAGGTGGTGTTGACTCTTCCGTTGCAGCAGGACTTCTTTCCAGAGCAATCGGCAAGCAGCTTACCTGTGTATTTGTAGATCATGGTCTTCTTCGTAAAGATGAGGGAGATGAGGTTGAGGGTGTATTCGGACCAAACGGTCAGTTTGACCTGAACTTTATCCGCGTCAATGCACAGCAGAGATACTATGACAAGCTGGCAGGTGTTACAGAGCCTGAAGCAAAACGTAAGATTATCGGTGAAGAATTTATCCGTATTTTTGAAGAAGAGGCCAAGAAGATTGGTGCGGTAGATTTCCTGGCACAGGGAACTATTTATCCAGACGTTGTAGAGAGTGGTCTGGGCGGAGAGTCCGCAGTGATCAAATCTCACCACAATGTAGGCGGACTTCCGGATTTCGTTGATTTCAAGGAAATCATCGAACCGCTCCGCGACCTTTTCAAGGATGAGGTTCGTAAAGCAGGTCTGGAGCTTGGAATTCCGGAGAGACTGGTATTCCGTCAGCCATTCCCGGGACCGGGACTTGGAATCCGTATTATCGGTGAAGTTACTGCAGAGAAGGTTCGTATTGTACAGGATGCAGATTTCATTTATCGTGAAGAGTTAGACAATGCTGCAGCTGAGTATAAGAAAGAACATGGTGAAGATCCTTCATGGATGCCGAACCAGTATTTTGCAGCACTGACAAATATGCGAAGTGTAGGCGTTATGGGTGACTTCAGAACTTATGATTACGCTGTAGCGCTCCGCGCAGTGAAGACTATCGACTTCATGACAGCCGAATCTGCTGAGATTCCGTATGCAGTACTGAATAAAGTTATGAACCGCATTATTAACGAAGTTAAGGGCGTTAACCGCGTATTCTATGACCTGACCAGCAAGCCGCCGGGTACGATTGAGTTTGAATAGTTGAAGCTGAGCTGTAAAGCCTTTGTTTACAAGGGTTTTACAGCTTTTCCTTTATAGGATTGCATTTTCATTGCATTATTTTTCTTCAACTGTTCTGTGATAGATTGCTGTATGTTGATTGCTGGTATAATTAGCAATGCTTTCAGTAGCAGATTGTACTTGTAATATTCCAGTCAGCTTTTTAGCAACTTCAAGATTCGTATTTGGATACAGATGACCATAAGTGCCGAGTGTTGTCTGTATTTTTTCATGTCCTAAACGTTCCTTGATAAGTAAAGGATTTTCGCCCATGCTGATAAGCAATGAAGCGTGTGAATGTCGCAAGGCATGAATTTTAATACGATGAACACCTGCTAAATTTGACAACTTTTCCAAAGCTCTGGGAAGCGTTGTTTTACTGGTTGGAGTTCCGTTATAACTTAGTACAAGTGAACAATCGGGAAGAACCTGTTGCTGAACACTTTGCCAAGCCTTTAGCTCATTGAGTGTATCTGAATCAATATAAATAGTACGGATACTTGCCTGTGTTTTCGGCTCAACGAATTTATAGTCCGTCATTGTTCGGTAATATAATGTTTTGGTAATGCTAAGCAAGCCTGTTTCAAAATCTATGTCTGACCAATGTAATGCTGACGCTTCGCCAATTTGCATACCAGTCATAAATAATAACCAGAACGATATAAACAGATAATGTTCATAATAGTCTTTCTTACAGAGTAAGGAAATAACCTTTTGAAATTCTTCTAATGTCCAGAAATCAACTTTGGTTTTCTTGCTTTTGATATTTCCTATCATTCGAGAGGGGTTTTTCTTTGCAATCCCAAGCACGATCGCTCTGTCAAATGCAATGGAAAGCATTCCCTGTACAATACGGATGTAATTAGGACTAAAATCTTTTGCAAGTTTCAACTGCCAGTTTTGAACATGGATAGGTTCGATTTCGTTTGTTTCCATTTTGTAGAAATAGGAAAAATGTTTCTTGATGGTAGTAGCACGATTAAGATAAGTGCTTTCTTTTACCTGTGTTTTATACCATGGCAGGTAGGTTTCTTCTATAAATTGCTGAAAAGAAACGCCATCTTTTTTTGTTGTTAATTCTTCGGTAGAAGCTAACACCAGTTTTGAATATTCTTCCTTTGCTTCTTTTTTCGTTCTGAATCCACTTCGGTATTTCTGTATCTGTTTTCCGGTAATGGGATTGTAGCCTAAATTAGCTCTGAAATAATAAGTTCCGTTATCTGCTTTCTTAATAGGGTCTTTTGCCATAATTTCACTCCTTACATGATATGCAAGAAGTACAATCAATCGTTTGTGTCTGATAATGTAATCCCTAATAATTCTTCCACGGCTTCTTTGGGTACTCTGTCCAATTTACGGGATTGGTAATAAGTATGCCCTTTTTCAATCATAAGTTTTTTTGCTTTTCTTATGATGTCTGCCGAGAAAGAAGTTCCATAACCTAGTGCTATGAGGTCTTTTTTTGTTACGGTAATCATAATCCTCCTTTCCATAGACCAGATAAGGAAATCTCAATATCTTGTCTATCAGTATATCAAATGATGAACAAAAAAGCTCTATTAAGATGATTTTTTCTTGCAAAATCGTTGTTAGATAGTTTTACAAGCAATCAGACGGCTTCGGCAAGCTCCGCTGGTATCTCAACCATTCCCATTCCTGTGGGCTGAACCGTGTCATACGAGTGTATCATTATCCTGTGTTGCAGGTCATGGCAGAACGACTTTTCCAACGGTCACTCCCAGATCATTGCATGAATCGCTATCTCCCGATTGGAAAAGTCACGGCGTACAACCTCTGATGGCTCACTGCAAGCACAAACGTATCTGACTGCTTTATTCACTTGTCAAAGAACTGTTAGGCTCTTGTCAGCCTGTATCAATTCATTTTTACAAATGGACTGATACAGAATGATAAGAAAAAGCGGAACAGGAAAGAGGGGAGTTTGTTAAATCATGCTCCGCTCAAATATTACTTAATGTTCGTCTATTTCAAATTCACATATCATTTTCAAAAGGGCTTCTCTGATACGTCCCTTTAATTCCATATCAACCACAATGTATACGTTGCCGTATTCATCGTAGAATGGGCGTAAACAGCATTTTGATATGTACGCTTCATAGAACAGCAACAGCTTCTCTATGGCGTTTTCGTTACCGTCTACGGCTGATGATATGAGGTAGAAAGATGGAAGTGTATGTTGCTTATTCTTCATCTTGTTTTTTCTCCTTTAATTGTTTTCTGATTTCTTCAAGTGAATTTCTTCTGTGCCTGTATGATGTACTTCGGTTGATGTTCAGCTTTTCGCCTATCTCCGAATCACTCATATCCAAGAAGAAAAACATCAATACAATGTTCCGGCTCTGCTCCAGCAACTGTTTCAGTGCTTCTGCAAGTTCTTCATCAAGTACACGGATTTCTGTACCGCACACATCGAATGTTGTATATTCACTTTCGTAATCGTCCCATACAATCAATTTTTCAACAACAATCTCTGGAAGCTCACAAAAGGATATTTCCTTTGCCTGTCGTCTGGCTAATTCCTTGCGGTAATTACGGACAATTCCTTTCACAACTTTTTTGAGCTTACAGTCGAACTGACACTGTATCGTCTTTTGGAAGTCTGACGGTTTCACAATCACACCCCCTTTCCGCTATGAAGTGAAAAGTATGTATCCCTCTTTCCGCACCATATCTGTACAGCAGGGTGTGATTTGTTGCAGAATCAAAAAAATTCTTTATGTTATAAAAAAGACAAAATGCGTCTGCTCGCAGAACGCAAGTAAACGCATAGGAAATAAAAAAGCCAGTATATTGAATTGTCAGTTCGTATTTATAGTCGAAATTACCCGGAGAGGGAGCTACGCTTTTTTTAATTGATGTAACTCATGTACACTATGAATAACCAAAACAGACACGGTAAATCAACCTCCAATCGGCTACCGTGTCCCTGCAAGTCGTCATAGGTTTGTGTAAACGCAAAGAAACGGCGGCTCTGAAAATCAAAGTCGCCGTTTCATACGCGCATGAAAATATGTCTGCTCCACGACGGCTTTTTTTCTTTTGCCGTCGTCCGGCAGATTGCATTTTTATTCTTTACTTATATGCTATATGTTAATTTTGTGGATTTCATAAAGATTTGAAAAATAATGAGCGATACCGCAGTACCGCTCACCAAATTTCTAATATGGAATTTTGATAATAGCCTGTGCGCCGCCAGTTTTTTTAGAATTGCTTAAAACAAGCTGCCCGCCATGTTGCTTGATAATGCTGCTTGTGATATAAAGTCCCATACCAAAGTGCATATTAGAAGTACGGCTTTTGTCGCCCATGAAAAACTGTTCCTGTGCATGATGTAGGGCCTCCGGTGTGAAGCCGCCTCCCTCGTCCGTTATAGATATATGTAAAAAGCAGTCCGTTTTTTGCACCGTTACATAAATTGTCCCCTGTGGTGGAGAATAGTCTAACGCATTGCTTATCACATTCATAATTGCCCGTTCCAACAGCAGCTTATCCGCCTTGAGTGTGCCCAGGTTAGCCCCCGTTTCCAGTTGCAGACAAATTCCTTTGGTAAGGCATAAAGAGCTTGCCTGCGCTTTAATCTGGCCCATGTAATCAGCTATATCAAATTTCTCCAAATGAAGCTGATACCCGGCGATTGTCCGGGAAATGTCAATTAACGCTTTAATATAAATGCCTATCTGTTCGGAGCTTTCAGTAATGTAACCCGCATATAGACGTTGTTCGTCGTCAAGCTCCGTTTCATTTATCAAATCAATATTTCCTTGAATGACGGTCAAAGGTGTTTTCAAATCGTGAGCGAGTGCTGCAATCTGTTCTCTCTGTAACTGTTCCGCGTTCCATTGCTTCTCTAAAGATATTTTCAGATTATCTTTCATATTTGCAAAAGAACAAAGTACGTCCTCAAATTCTTTGATTTTTGAATGTTCCACTTCAAAATCAAGATTTTGTTCTGCTACCTGCCTTGTCGCTTCAAAAAGCGGAGAGAGCTGCGTCCGCATATTTTTTGCAAACTTCGCTGTCAATATCACGCATACTGCAATACAGTTGATTGCTATAAAAATATAAAGCAGAATTTCCGGTGAGGGAAAATACTCATAAAGCCATTCATTTGTAAACTGTGAACCTATGTAATATTGCAGCACTACATATTCATTTTTGCGGGTCACAAACAAATACTGTTTGTTGAGGTTTGAATTTATCTTCCCGGATATTGCGTATTCCATAGCCCGGTCCAAATCGTCGCCCTCTAAGGTCGTTTCCGTCACTTGATAATTTTTATCCAGCACCAAATATTTACAGCCCATAGGAAGCTGCACATCTGCCAAATCCGGCGTTGCGGCAATAACAGGAGCAAGATCTTTTGTGTAGCGTTCTGAATAATTCGCATAGGTAATAAGCCCTGTACTGGTTCCAGCTGAAATAAGACTAAATGGTATTGCCACCGCACCTATTAGTCCAATCAACAGCATATATAAGAATTTCCAAAAAGACGCTTTCAGTGATGTTGTTTTTTTCATTCCCATTTATACCCAATCCCCCAGACTGTCTCTATCGGCTGAATATCCAGTTTGTTCAATTTTGACCGGATATTCTTGATATGAGTAGAAATCGTAGAATTATCACTGTCGCCCTCTAAGCCGAAAACAGTTTCGTAAATCTGTTCTTTTGAAAATACCTGTCCTTTATTCCTTGCAAGATATTCACAAATCAGATATTCGCTTTTCGTTAAGGCAACAGGCGTGTTATCTACCCGTAATTCTTTTGCAGATAAATCAATTTTTATGCGGTCAAAGGTAAGTGCGGTATGTCGTTCCCTACGTTCACGCCGTAAGTGGGCGTTTACTCTCGCCCGCAATTCTGCAATACGAAATGGTTTTGTCAGATAGTCGTCTGCTCCCAGACCAAGCCCAAATGTGATGTCATGCTCCATTGTCTTTGCTGTCAGAAAAAGAATAGGACAGTCTACAAGGGAACGAATTTTATCACAATAGGAAAAGCCGTCTACATCTGGCATCATAATATCCAGTATAATCAAGTCATATCTGTTCAGCTTATCAAGCGGTACCTGTGCGGCAGAGGTATAAGCGGTCACGAAATGCCCATCCTTTCGCAGCCCGTTTTTGACAAGCTCTAAAATAGCCCGTTCATCATCAATCATAAGGATCGCCGCCATATTGTTGCCTCCTTTCGTTGTCCTTTTTAGTATAGCACAAGCTCCAAGGGCAGGAAAGCTGTCATTGTCGCTTTGCAATATAGTAGTTATCATTTACATTGACCGCAACCGCTTCCGCTTTATCGGTTCCGTAAATCTCATAGACATCTGTGTAAAACCAATACTCTCGCCCCTGTCCGGCATTTTCCCCGTACCAGTCAATCTTGCTTAAATCTTCTTTTGACAAAGGGATTTTCGTTTCTGTATCGAATGTAACACTTTCAGCAAGAATATCAATGTAGCTGCCTAATTCATCATCTGATACCATATCAGACGTTACTTGATAAACCGTCCTGCCCCAAAGAAGCTGTGTCGCATTTTCTGGATTGACTTCAAATCTGTCATTTATAGATTCTTCTGTTTTCTTAAAATCAAAAACAGTATCGCTATCTTTGACATTTTCGCTGATAACAGCTTTATGATACCCTCCGTTTACATCTACAATAAGATAATCGTCTGCGTTAGGAGCCGCATATACATTGAGAAAAGGAATAATGTAAGCGGCTTCTGGTGCTTTCTCCGCCAAATCCGCTAAGGATTGAAAAGTTGCCGGTTCAACATTTTCTTGCAGCAATATTTTTCCGTTCTCGTCTATGGCGGCAAGCTGCCGGATATATCCAATCCATTCTCCAAGCCCGCCATTTGATACGGTATCTGCCAAAATGGTGTAATCGTTACCTTTATAGGAAAAACGTGTTACATTTTCCGTATTCAAATAGCATTGTTCCTTGTCACTGGAATATTCTTCGATTCTGTCCTGTAAAGTACAGCCTGCAAGAGAAAAGCATAAAACAAAAGCAAACAGAAAGACGATAACCATTTTTCTATTTTTATTCATAATTTTTCCGTCCTTCCCAATGAGAAAACCATAATAAGGTCAGCAACAAGCCACCTGTCGTTAATGCTGCAATCCATATTTTTTCCGTTCCATAGTTGAAAATTTGTCGGCTCAAAATATCCTGTACCCAATTCATAGACCATGCAAAGGGGATATACCGGGCTACACCTTTCAGCTCAATATTGCTATATAAGATACATTGCAGACTTTCAAACACGCCCCAAAACAGGGATAACCCTAATCCAAATTTGAAGCTAAGGAACAGGTGCAAGATGTATATTATAAAATTACAAAAGGCCATCCCGGCGGCGGCTCCAATGAGCATTCCGAGCTGCACTGTATCAGCCATTCCCAAAAGATGTATGCCAATCACAAATAACAGGAACAGAAAGAACAATGCAAATACCCCCGAACCATAAAGATAAGTTAATTTTGCAAGCATATTTTTGTGTCTGTTTGGTACAGCAAGCAGCGTTTGGAAGTGTGAAGCTTTTTCTTCCAGTGCAACGTTCAGACCAACAATAACGCTTATCAACAACGGAAAAAACGTTGTAGTAATTTCCAATATCATTTTGAGCTTTTTACTGTCTGCGGTGCTGGCATACTGGGAATAGTAAGCAAGAAATAACAATGCCCCCATAACGGGTACACAAAAATGAATAGCCCCAAACGATGTATGCTTCGTTTTTTCCTGTTCAGAACGAAGCGCATAAATAAAACCCATTTCTGTCTACCTCCCTTTGGAAAAATCCTTCGCGTCGGCATAGGATAAAATAAGAAACAAGAGTATTGACAACGAAATGGAAATCATAATGGCTATAGAAAATCCACAATTCCCCGCATAAGTTCCGTTTATTTCAATTCCCATAAGTGGCTCTGCCAGTTTTGCTGCCCAACAATACGGTACAAACCACCATGCTATTGTATTTCCTAATGCGGTAGCAGTAGATAGGACAATCCCAAGTATTGTATTTAACACAATCGGCACAAACATTCCCGTTTTGCGTGCTAAGTACAGACACAAAGGGATTTGCCAGACAGATGCAAGGATAATTCCGATACTTCCTGTAATGCTGTGTAAAAGAGAATATACTGCCGTTGCCGGAGCAATGATATTACTGATAGAAATAAGCAATGCTAAAAATATCGCTGAAACAAGCAGTTTTTCGACTAAGATAATGCCCTTAGCAAATTCAAATCTCGAAAGGTTTACAGGCATAGAAAATACCGAATAGTATTTCCCTGCGTTTTCTTCTTTTCTGTGTGACAAAGAACACAAAATTGCGATTGCTCCAGGAAGCAGGAACGCATACCACCAGTAAAGCGTCATGTATTGATACCCCATATATCCACCCATAATCCATGCAAAAATAGCCGTAATTAGCGGAACAATGAAAATCAGTTTGTTCGATATTGTCCTCTTGAATTTCAAATGTTCTGATTTTAGATAGTCCATGCCTTAACCCTCCCTGTGATTGCTTTTTACAACGTCCATAAAAAGCTGTTCTAAATTTTCGTTTGCATTAAGTTTCCCCTCATAGCCTAAGACGCCGCCCGCAATAATGCCGATGTGGTCAGCGGTCTGTTGTACCTCGGAGAGAATATGACTTGATAAAATAACGGTAATACCCTTTGCAGGAAAGGAACGGATAAGCTCTCTAAGTTCTTCAATCCCAATCGGGTCAAGCCCGTTGGTTGGTTCATCAAGTATGAGCAGCTTCGGGTTGTTTAGTAATGCAACTGCAATTCCAAGACGCTGTTTCATACCAAGAGAAAACTGTCCGGCTCTTTTCTTGCCTGTTTCCGTCAGCCGGACGATTTGCAGCACTTCGTCAATCCGCTTATCTGTCAGCCCTAACACGGTAGTTCTCACTTTCAGATTTTCATAGGCGGTTAGGTTCTCATAAAGCGGTGGCATTTCAATCAATGCCCCGATATGGTTTAAGTCGCTACGCTTCCATGTATGACCGTCAAATTCGATGTTTCCAGAAGTCGGTTTCAAAATGCCAGTAATCATTTTTAGTGTTGTAGATTTTCCAGCTCCGTTCGGTCCAAGCAGTCCATAGACAGAATTTCTTTCAATGTTCAGCGAAATATTGTTTACAACCGTTTGCCCGCTGAAAGATTTGCAAAGGTTTGTTGTTTTTAAAATCATTTCCATATTTTGTGATACCCTTTCTTTTGATTATGAATAAAGAATAGTTTCTATTTTTGAAGATTTCATAAAGAATTTAAAATTTATCCAATCATATATTAGGAATTATTTAAGCTAGATGTAGGAATTGTATAGACGTATCTTGAAAAAGTTAGGAACTATACAATATAGCAGGGTGAATAATTATGGCTAAAAGACCTGTACCACTTTATGACTTCGCAGCTTTCGGGCAAGCGATAAAAGCGGCGCGGACAGCGAGAAAGGAAAGTCGCAAAGATGTAAGCGACGCAATGAATATTTCTCCGCGTTACCTTACCAATATTGAAAATAAGGGACAAGACTTACAAGCACAATTACCACGGCAAACAGGCACTTTTTATTCACTGTTTTTACCTCCCTCCCAACCATGAAACCAAACCAAACTGGCAATCAGCAGACAAACAGTGCAGCATACAGAAATAATCATACCGCTGAAAAAATCGGTTTTTACCTGTGCATACAGTTGGGGGCTATCCCATGCAAGCACAGTGTAATCCATAGCACGAACGCCCCAGGCCCAGGGAATATATTTCCATGTAGCGTCACCAAGCCCTGTTATCATAAGGGCAGCTATTAAACTCCCTGCAATTCCCAATCCCATAGATGCACCTTTTCCGAAGCTCATTCCCACAAACAAATGAATCAGGTAAATGGGAAGCATGGTAATCAACAATAGAATCCCTGCTTTCAGGTAAAGGCTTGCCGGAGCATCCCTATATAGTGCAGCGAATGTTCCTAACGCTAAAAATGTTGCGCCAAAAGCACAGATCATCAGAAAACCAAGTTTACCAATATACGTTGCCATGCGAGATGGGATTGTTCCCAACAAAAGCTGATAATGCCCGGCCTGATTTTCGATCTGAACAACCAGGCCCACAATAATGCCGATCAGAAACGGGAACGCAACGGCCAGCACTTCCAGATAGGCACTGATTTTGGTTGCCAGTTCCCATCTGGATATATGATAGTAACCCGCAAAAATCGCCGCACATATAATCGGAATCATGCTGTGCATATAGAGCAAAATGCTATGTTTACACTTCTGATATTCTGCTTTCCAGCAGCGAACCACAGATACCATAGTTACCCCACCTCCTTTTTCTCAAACCATCTTGCAGTTAAAAATGACAGCGCCGCAAACCAGGCCAGCGAAATGACCAATACAAGTATAATCATCCAAAATGCCATTGCCGTACTCTGATCTGCAACCGGCTCACCATTAGGCAAAATACCTAACACGGAAATCATAAGATGCGGCACCCAGCTATACGGGCAGATCATCCACAAAGAGGTTGTAGCCGTGAAAATCCCTAAAACGCTTCCAAGTCCGGCATTAAGAATAACCGTGACAAAGATACCAACTTTTTTTGATAACCATAAGCACAGCGGAACTTCCCATAGGCTTGCAATGACAATACAAGCTGTTCCGGCCGCAGCCTGCCAAATTCCGATTGTCAGGGGAATTTCGTTGATAACTAATATTGCAAAACCGCCCAACAGATTTAGCGCCAGGAAAATGAAATTCCCCACACAGGAGTAAATACCGGCCACTCCAATTTTTGCTTTCCAGACTTTGTTCTGCGAAACAGGCAATGAAGCAACGGCACGATATTTTAGTTTGCCATTATCCCGCTGTTCAATCAAGGCACAGGTGAGCGTAAGGAATCCAGGATAAAGCAGGTTATACCACCAATTATAAGAATTGAGCTGGAACCAAAGAGGGGAAAAAAAGTTCATAAGCGCAGTTACAAACGGGGCCAGAACGATCAGCGTTTTTGTGAAAGTTCTCTTATGCTTTAGGTTCTCTGCCTGAATATATGCCATCTCCATTTAATATCCCTCCTTACCATTTCTGCGAATAACATCCATAAAGAGTTGTTCCAAATCTTCACCGGCGCGAAGCTCTCCCTCATATCCAAGGACGCCGCCAGCAATGATACCCACATGATCTGCAATCTGCTGGACTTCTGACAGAATATGGCTGGACAAAATAACTGTAATCCCTTTGCAGGGAAAAGAGCGAATTAACTCTCGAAGTTCCTCAATCCCTAAAGGGTCAAGGCCGTTAGTCGGTTCATCCAGAATCAAAAGCTGGGGACTGTTCAGCAATGCAATAGCAATACCAAGCCGCTGCTTCATACCAAGAGAAAACTGCCCGGCCCGTTTCTTGCCGGTATTCGTGAGCTGGACAATTTGCAATACCTCGTTAATTCGTGCATCGTCCAGGCCGAGCAATGTAGTTCTGACTTTGAGATTTTCGTATGCAGTCAGATTTTCGTAAAGCGGGGGCATCTCAATCAAAGCACCGATATGCTCCAGATCATTCCGCTTCCACGGGTGGCCGTCAAACTCGATGCTTCCCGATGTGGGGCGCAAAATGCCGGTGAGCATTTTTAAGATCGTGGATTTGCCAGCCCCATTCGGCCCCAGCAGACCATAAACCGAGTTGCGCCGGATGTTCAGTGACACATTGTTTACCGCCATTTGCCCCTTGAAATTTTTGCAGAGGTCAGTCGTTTTCAAAATCATATCCATATAATCAAGTCCTTTCTTTGATTTTACGGATAGCATACCGGGCAATTTTGAAGATTTCATAAAGATTCCCGAAAACAGAATATGAACAATACACCGTAAGCTCCCATGTTTTTGGTCTTTGATTCAATCATCTTTCTACGGATAAGCTTCTTTTCTTCGGGGGAAACACAAAACAAAATCTGTATATTTCTTTTTCTCTTTGCCATAGGCAGATTCTCCTTTCTTTGGTTCTTCGAAGTAGTGACTTCTGGGCTTTTAATTTAGGGCAGGGTTCCCTAAATTGCTGGCTATTTACCGGTGGCACAGCCTCCGGAAGAGAGTCCTTAAAAAAGATCCCTCTATAAATAAGGTACTGAGAGAAGAAAAAGAGGACATCGAAGCTCTGAAGTATGACGCAAGCATGATTCTGTGGTATAGTAAAATCTGAATGAAAAAGAAGAAAAGAGGTCAAACCGATGTCACGGAAAAACCATAAGATGATAGATGGGAGATTACTGCAAACGAATAAGAAGTATTCCCAGTTAAAAATGAAGCAGAAAGAAAAGATTGCGGAATGGATGTTTCAGGCAACCAGAGATTATTATATGAAAAAATGTACTTTTCCGAGTGACAAACATCTGGAAGAAGTGGTGGATTCTGTTTATGAAAAAATTGAAGATGCAGAAATCTGGATTCCGTATGGAGAGGTCTTCAAGCATTATAAATCCAAACGATCGGATATCAACAAACGTGTCAGAAAATCTCTGAATGAAAAAGAAGAGAGTCGGATTGAGAAGGTCTGTTTTATGAATATGTGTATGATTCAGGATCATAAAGGGAATGTACTGGCTCTGGATAAAGTAAATGATAGCTATACCGGTACAACTTTTCCAGGCGGTCACGTAGAAGCAAATGAGATTTTTCAGAAATCTATGATTCGGGAAGTCTGGGAAGAAACAGGACTTACGGTTGAAGCACCGAAGCTTGGAGGATTATATCATTGGCATAAGAGCGGAGTGCACTATGTTATTACCTTGTATAAAGCGGATAAGTTTACCGGAGAATTAAAGAGTTCTGAGGAAGGAAGAGTTTATTGGATTCCGCTGGAAGAGTTAAAAACAAAAGAACTTGCTACAGGTATGGAACACGTTTTGCGGATTCTGGAATCAGAGAAGGTGGATGAGTGCTATATGCATCTGGAAGCAGATGGATATGTGGGAGACTTGTATTAAAGAATTACATGAGAAATGGCTGCCTGTTCATTGGAGAAAAGACAGCCATTCTTTATAAGATACATCATTCATATACAATCATAACGGCACCTCGTCTTTTCCTAAAATTATAAATACAACTGTATTGAAAAATAAGCTGTGCTGTCATACACTTGTATTATAATACAGGGGTATAAAGGAGCGAGAAGATGAGAAAAAGATGGTTTATCAGTCTGATAATCGGTATAATAATTACAGGTGGTTGTCTGGGATATCTCCAGTTTGGAAGAGATATGGATGTGTATGGTTCCCATGCAATGACAGCGGACAATTACCATGAGGAGCGTTTGACGGTAGTGGTAAATAAACTGTATGTAGAGGATCAGAAAGTATGTGCAGGAGAAATCGTGAAACGTTGCAGGGAAAATTCATTTAAAAGTGTGCGGTTCAGCTACGATCAGTCGATTCCGAATGCGTTATATGTGACGGTATATTCATCAAAGCGACAGGCAGAAAAAGGAATACAGATGTTTTCGTTTTCTTACTTGCCGGAGGATGGCGATGGAACGTATAATATTGTTAATGATTCGGATAAATTTATGTTGAAGCTGGAGAAATAACACAGCTGATGATACAGCTTAGAAGAGTAGGAGTGAAAGAATGGTAGAAGATACTATGTTTTCCGGGGAATCGAAAAATATTGAGTACAAGGTATCCTTACCTGATAAAAGTGAAAAGTACATGAAGACAATCGTAGCTTTTGCCAATACACAAGGTGGCAAGCTGATTGTTGGAGTAGATGATAAAACATACCAGATTGTTGGTGTGGAAAATGATGTGTTGTTTCAGATGATGGACGGAATTGCCAATGCAGTTTCTGATTCCTGTGTGCCACAGATTATTCCTGATATTGAGCCACAGACAGTAGACGGGAAAACGGTCATTGTTGTATCAGTAGAAGCTGGAAAGAACAGACCGTATTATCTGAAATCAAAGGGAAAAGATAATGGTACTTATATCCGTGTTGCAGGTACATCAAGGCAGGCATTTCCAGAGAAAATAAAAGAACTGGAGATGGAAGGAGCCAGAATCTCCTGGGATGAACTTACCTGTGTAGGATATCCAGTTTCAGAAGAAGCTACAGAGAAACTTTGCCAGGATATTGAAAAGTTCCGGAAAAAAGCAGGAATGTCAGAGCATTCTGTGAAGAAAGAGCAGCTGATAAACTGGAAGATCTTAAAGCAGAGTGAGGGACAGTTTCTGGCAACGAATGCCTATGCGCTGCTGACATCAGATTATTTCTCATTTTCTAAAACCCAATGTGCGGTATTCAAGGGAACAGATCGTGCAGTATTTCTTGATAAGAGAGAATTTACAGGACCAATCTATACACAAATCGAAGAAGCAGTAGATTTTGTATTGAGAAATATTCGACTTGGAGCAACAATTGACGGATTGGTGCGAAAAGAGAAATATGAGCTACCACCGGAAGCAATCAGGGAAATGATCATTAACGCCCATTGTCACCGTAACCTGTTGGATGAATCCTGTATTCAGGTCGCAGTTTATGATGACAGACTGGAAGTGACTTCTCCAGGCGGATTATATAACGGATTGACTTATGAGGAAGTCATGAATGGTCATTCTAAGATCCGGAATAAAGGAATTGCCAATATATTCAGTCAGATGGGACTCGTAGAAGCATGGGGAAGCGGAATTAAAAGAATCCTTAATGCAGCAGAGGAGTATGGACTTCCGAAGCCGAAATTTCAGGAATTCGATAATATGTTTCGGGTAGAGTTGTTCCGAGTCAATCCAATAACTGACCAAGCTAACCAAGCTACTAACCAAGCTAACCAAGATTTAGAGAGATTAGACCAAGTGGAAGATGAAAATGTACTGAGTGAGAAAGAAATAGAAATTCTGAATCTTGTACGTATGCAACCTTCAATCACGCAGAAAGAAATGGCTAATGCGTTAGATTGGAATCTTGCTAGTGTGAAGTATTATATAACCAAATTGAAGGAAAAGAATTATCTGAAGAGGCAGGGAAGTAGCCAAAAAGGGAAATGGGTGATATTAACAAAACGAGATTGACACTTGTATCAATTCATGTTAAACATATGAAATGTAAGGAGGAGAGAAAGATGCCTAGAAAACCATCATTAGACGGCAAAGATTCTAGTCTGAGAATCAGGATGTCACCAGAGCAAAAAGAAAAGCTAGTATTTTATGCAGAGAGACATTATCAGACTATGAGTAATGTAATATTCCAGGCGTTGGACATTCTTTACGCAAGAGAAGAACAACAAAATAATAAAGAGTAAAATGGAGTTATTTTGGAGTTTATTTCTTCATTTTTTAGCACTCCTCTTTGGCACTTTTTTGATAATCCCCTTTGTAAGAATCAGAAAATCCGGTTCATACGGAGCACCAGAGAAAACATCAAAAAAAGACACAGAAACATAGAGAAAAAAATTAGAAGCCTTGCATCAGGGAACGTCCTGACGCAGGGCTTTTTCAGTCCTGAAAGAAAAGGGAAGAAAAATAGTGCAGTATCCCGGAAGCGCCGGAAAAGGAAGTTTTTACAAGTGAGTTTGCTAAAAAAATGCAAAGTGGGTGTGCGAAGGGACAGGACATATAAGCTTTGTATTCTATCTGGCAAACTAGACAGACTTAAAAGTCATATTCTACCTTCGAGGGGTATGCTTTTCATCTAAAATAGAGTACGATTAATAAAAAAAGGAGGTAGATGGATGGATCTTATCAAAATTGGAAAATATATTGCAGGTAAGCGAAAGTCATTGGGGATGACACAAAAGCAACTGGCAGAAAAATTAGGTATGAGTGATAAGTCTGTTTCTAAATGGGAGCGAGGAGTTTGCCTGCCGGATGTATCTGTTTATAAAGAACTTTGTTCAATTCTTGGTATTAGCCTCAATGAGTTTTTGGCTGGAGAAGATATAGCTCAAGAGAATATGATTCAGAAGTCAGAAACAAATATTATTGAAGTGATCAGAGATAATATAGATAAACAGAAATGTCTAAAGGTTATGAAATGTATATTATTAGTCATATCTATCTGTGCGGTATCAGTAATCGGATTTACCATATACCGTCTGAAAAAACCACAGAATTATATTTCTCCTGTTGCAAAGGATAGCATAGAAATGCAGACAGCAGAACTGCTTGCTGGACCGGATGGAGCATTTGTCTATAAGTTTATCACAACGGATGAATATAAAAAACTCAGATTACATATTTATCGATACGAATCAGGAAAATTGAGTGATCAGGACAAAGTTGAAATGGGATTTGAAGATATTGGTTCGCCAAAAAGTGGTGAAATCGTAATGGTGCCTGATTTCGATAATTATGTAATTAAGTTAATTATTTCTGGAGGTGGTAGTAGGTTGTCAACAGAAATTCCTATTTTAGAAAATGTAGAAAATAGAGAATACTATGGCAGAACAGCAACTGAAATAAAAAATGTCGTAGACATTAGATACGATAAGCAGCAGCCACTTATTGCCTTTGTTTATGATAATGATGAAATGAGTGTTCCGACTTTAGACGATTTTATAAATAGCCAAACAGATTTTCTTTCAAAAAATGATTATGTGTATTATGTGGCATTTGAGTTTTGTAAGTAATAGATTTGATAATATGTTTCGGATAGAGCTGTTCCGTAATTCATTTCCGGTGACAAATGAAAAAGAAAGGAGGTAGAGTGGAGAACAGACCTTAACGATACACAGCAAAAGATTATAAAGTTGCTTTCAGAAGATCATCAATTATCAGCGGTTAAGTTAGCTGAAAAAATCGGGATTGTCAGTCGAAATATTGAGAACAATATTAAGAAGTTAAAAGAATATGGTATTCTCATAGGACATGGTTCTCCAAAGAATGGTTACTGGGAGATTATAGATAAAGATCTACAGGAGTGAGAAGTAAATTAATCCAAGATTAGTCAAATGCTGAGAGAAATAGACCTTCGCAGACGTAATGTTTGCGGAGGTTTTTTTGATAAAAAATTAATCACGATAATAATGTGATGATATCACAGAAAACAAATGAATTTCAGGTTATAATAAAGCCACAAAAGAAAAAACAAGGAGGACTGTAAAATGTCTGCTATTAATATCAATAAAAATAATTTTCAGAATGAAATAATGGATTCCGAGAAAACCGTCCTTTTGGATTTTTGGGCGCCTTGGTGCGCTCCCTGTCGTATGGTGGTTCCTGTCATAGAGGAGATTGCAGGTGAACGCCCTGATATCAAAGTTGGAAAGATCAATGTGGATGAGCAGCCTGAACTGGCAAGTAAATTTAGTATTATGAGTATCCCAACTTTGGTGGTTATGAAGAATGGGAAGATTGTACAACAGGTTTCAGGGGCGAGACCTAAGAAAGCGATTTTAGAAATGCTTTAATGAGGAAAGGTGGAAAAATAAGATGAAGGTAATAATCGTAGGCGGTGTAGCAGGAGGAGCTACAGCCGCAGCAAGAATACGCAGACTGGATGAACACGCAGAAATTATTGTGTTTGAAAGATCCGGATACATATCCTATGCGAATTGTGGGCTTCCATATTATATTGGAGACGTGATCACAGACCCGGAAGAACTTACATTACAGACACCAGAGAGCTTTTTTAAACGCTTTCGCATTAATATGAAAATTCATCATGAAGTTATCTCCATACATCCGGATCGTAAAACTGTTTCAGTGAAAAATTTGGAGAATGGTGAGATATTTGAAGAAAACTATGATAAGCTGATCCTTTCTCCAGGTGCAAAGCCAACACAGCCGAGACTTCCTGGAGTTGGTATTGATAAACTTTTTACACTTCGTACAGTAGAAGACACTTTTCATATAAAGGAATATATAAATAAGAACCATCCAAAATCGGCTATATTGGCAGGTGGTGGCTTTATTGGTCTGGAACTGGCAGAAAATTTGAGAGAGCTTGGCATGGATGTTACAATTGTTCAACGGCCTAAGCAGCTGATGAATCCTTTTGATTCGGATATGGCATCCATGATCCATAATGAAATGAGAAAGCACGGGATAAAATTGGTACTGGGTTATACGGTAGAAGGATTTAGAGAAAAGGACAATGGAGTAGAGGTTCTATTAAAAGATAATCCGTCCCTTCAGGCTGATATGGTGGTGCTGGCAATCGGCGTTACACCAGACACAGCATTAGCAAAAGAAGCCGGTCTGGAGCTTGGCATCAAGGGAAGTATCGTAGTGAATGACAGGATGGAAACTTCTGTACCGGATATTTATGCAGCAGGTGATGCAGTTCAGGTAAAACATTATGTTACGGGTGATGATGCGCTGATTTCTTTGGCTGGTCCAGCCAATAAGCAGGGAAGGATCATTGCTGATAATATTTGTGGTGGTGATAGCCATTATTTAGGAAGTCAGGGAAGCTCCGTTATCAAAGTGTTTGATATGACAGCAGCCACTACAGGTATCAATGAAACCAATGCCAAAAAGTCAGGATTAGAGGTAGATACAGTAATTCTTTCTCCTATGAGTCATGCCGGTTACTATCCTGGTGGAAAAGTGATGACCATGAAGGTGGTTTTTGAAAAAGAGACTTATCGTTTGCTTGGCGCTCAGATTATTGGATATGAAGGAGTTGATAAACGTATTGATGTGCTGGCAACAGCAATCCATGCAGGGCTGAAGGCAACCCAGCTGAAAGATCTGGATCTCGCATATGCACCTCCTTATTCCTCTGCCAAGGATCCTGTAAATATGGCCGGATTCATGATAGACAATATAGCAAAAGGTACCTTAAAACAATGGCATTTGGAAGATATGGATAAGATTTCTAAAGATAAAAATGTGGTGTTGCTGGATGTGAGGACTGTAGGTGAATTTAACAGGGGGCATATGAAGGGATTCAACAATATTCCTGTAGATGAACTAAGGGAACGAATTAGTGAAATTGAGAAAGGAAAGCCTGTGTATCTGATATGCCAAAGTGGTCTGCGCAGTTACATTGCCAGCCGTATTCTGGAAGGAAACGGTTATGAAACATACAATTTTTCCGGTGGATTCCGCTTCTATGATACAGTGGTTAATGACCGTGCGCTGATAGAAAGGGCATATGCATGTGGTATGGATTATTAAAAAATAATCACAATATTTTTATAATTTTCTCGTAGCATAAAAAGATCCCCCATTTATTAGAATGACTTTCATAATTCTGATAAATGGAGGATTCTTTAGATATTATAGAAAAACAGTTTTATGATTTTTGTAGTGTTTCCAGTCTTTTCGAATCCAGAATTGTGATTTTGCCGCGGGAGAGTTTGACGAGTCCTTCGCCTTGAAAGTATCGAAGCATTCGAGTGATAACTTCCCTGTGGGAACCAAGATGATTAGCAATCGTCTCATGAGTGATTTTCAATTCATTTGTTCCTTCGATAGAGGTCTCTTCTAAAAGAAATGAAGCAACACGCTTATCTAAACTCTTCCACATGATTTGTTCAATCAGCCACATGACATCAGAAAAACGGGTAGCCATTAACTCATTGGTATAGTTTGCAACGGGAGCAGATTCCTTCATGATGTCCTTATAGATCTCAGCAGGGATGATCCAAAGATCAGTATCTTTCTCTGCTTCAATGGTTACTTCAAATTGAATGGAGCGTATGATACATGAGGCGGATAAAAGACATATATCCATATCGAACAGACGGTAAAGTGTAATCTCCCGTCCTTCATCTGAAAGTATGTAGGTTCGAAGCTGCCCGGATTTAACCAGTAATAGTCCAGTACAATCCAGGTTTCCGTTGTGAATGATCGTTCCTTTTTTTACATCCCGTGTGATTAAATTGTCTGAAATTATTTTTTTCTGTGCTATATTTAAGTCATTCCATAGTGGAAAATAATTTTCGAAGTTCATAACAGTTATCTCCTTTACGAACATAGTATACTTGCTTTTTTTAGATGCGTCAATTGCATAATTGACATATGCCTTTTATAGGGCTATTATATAAGAAAAGCAAGAAAGGAGCAGTTTATGCCGAGACCAGTAAAATGCAGAAAAGTCTGCCATTTTCCCAATGTTTTAGAATTCCTTCCGGCAGATGATACGGAGAAAAAAGCACCCATTGTTCTGACAGTGGATGAATATGAGACAATTCGTCTTTTGGACAAGAAAGGTTATAGTCAGGAGCAGTGTGCAGTATCTATGCAGATCGCAAGAACAACGGTTCAACGAATTTATGAGATTGCCAGGAAGAAAATAGCAGATGCACTCATTGATGGACATCCGCTTAGAATCGAGGGTGGAGATTTCAGAATTTGTGACGGTCAGAGCAGCAACTGTAGCTTTGGAGGCTGTTACAAACAGGAAATTTACAAAAAATATGCAGCAGAAAAAGGAGAAGGTATCATGAGAATAGCAGTAACATATGAAAATGGACAGATTTTCCAGCACTTTGGACACACAGAGACATTTAAGATTTATGATGTAGAAGAAGGGAAAGTGGTACATTCAGAGGTAGTAGATACCAATGGAAGCGGACATGGTGCATTGGCGGGAGTTCTTAATGCATTGAACGCAGATGTTTTGATCTGTGGCGGAATCGGAGGCGGCGCGCAGACAGCATTAGCGGCAGCTGGCATTAAGCTGTTTGGAGGAGTTTCCGGAGATGCAGATAAAGCGGTGGAAGCTTTTATTAATAAAACACTGGATTATAATCCGGATGTGAAGTGTTCTCATCACGAGCACAGCCACGGGGAAGGACATACATGTGGTGAGCATGGATGTGGAAGCCATAGCTGCCATTAAGAAGAAAAGCAAAAAAATAATAATACGAAAGGATGTGTCAAGGCAATGGAGAAGTTACCGCAGCACATCCTTTTTGTGTTATTTTACAGAAAGACAGATTGTATTTTAAAGGAACAGATCGTGCAGTATTTCTTGACAAGAGAGAATTTACAGGACCAATCTACACACAAATCAAAGAAGCTGTAGATTTTGTATTGAGAAATATTCGACTCGGAGCAACGATTGATGGATTGGTGCGAAAAGAGAAATATGAGCTACCGCCGGAAGCAATCAGGGAAATTTTGTTTTTAGTTTGTATTCGATTGTCTGTGGTGGAAATGGGATTAAAAAGTAACACCTGGATTCTGTAAGGGGAAATGTTTGAGCGAGCATTATAAAGATATCTTTTTGGAGAATATTATGTTATAATCATTCAAGAGAAAGGTACGATAGATGAGTGATAAGAAGAGAAATGTAATGTTGTTCGTTCTGCTGTTTACCTTGTTTCTGGGAGTAATCGTTCCGGTTCAGGCACAGTCGTACGGCGGGACAAAGACAATACGGGTGGCGTATCGTGAGGACGCAGACTTTATTAATAAAAGCAGCAGTGGAGTATACAAGGGATATGGAGTGGAATATCTGAATAAAATATCTCAGTATACCGGCTGGAGATATGAATATATCAATGAATCATGAGAAAATCAGTTGGCAGATCTGAAATCCGGAAAGGTAGACCTGATCTGCAATGCGCAGAAAACAGAGGCCAGGGAGGATTCCGTATTCTGATGGATGATTTTGGAAGTGGATATTCTTCCCTGAATATGCTGAAAGAAGCTCCTGTTAATGAGATTAAACTGGATATGCGTTTCTTAAGTGCAGCAGATCCTTATGGAAGAGCAGAAGAAATCCTGCACATGATCATTACTATGGGAAATCATATGAAGCTTTCCATTATTGCGGAAGGTGTGGAGACCGAACAGCAGAAGGTAATGCTTCAGGGGTTCGGCTGTAACAAGGCTCAGGGATATTTCTATGCCAGACCTATGAGGAAAGTAGAATATACAGAGCTGCTCAGAAAAGACAAAGCAGAAAATTAGATGTACAGAAGGTTGAATAAAGGGCTGTCCGGGAATCATCAAAACCGGCAGCTCTTTGTCATCAGAAGACCAATCATATAAAAACTAATCATATAAACAAAAAAAGGAGAAAATTAAAAGATGTATTATGTACCAGACGGCACGAAAGAGTGCGGATATTATGAATGTAAAAAATGCGGCAACCGTTTTCTGTCTATGCAGACGATGAAGAGGATTCCATGCCCGGACTGTGAGGCTGAAATCGACTATGAGATCGGTCCGGACGAGTCACTGGAGGATGTGCTGGATACAGCAGAACTGATCCAGAAGATTGAGGGTGAAGAAGAGGTAGAGAAGATGGACACACTTCTGAGCCTTGCTCTGACCGGCGGAGATTACAGCTGGATCTAGTACAGCGAATATTAAGTAACTGCTATAACCTGAGTCCATAACGAATCCTAAAAAATTTTTATAATCTTATTTATTGACAGAGGAAATTATCGGTGTTATTATGTTTATTATAAAACATACTAATTCGATAGGAATAATAGGTGTAAAGGAACTGACGATATGAAATATGATGTAGGTATCATTGGAAGCGGTCCGGCGGGTTTAAGTGCGGCAATCTATGCAAAGAGGGCTAATCTGTCAGCCGTAGTGATAGAAAAAGAATATGAAGGAACCGGACAGATCGCAGAAAGCGGACAGGTAGATAATTATCCGGGATTTCCGGGCATCAGCGGTTATGATCTGGGTGAGAACTTTCGGGAACATGCAGTGAAGCTTGGGGTATCCTTCATGGAACAGGAAGTAACAGAGATAAAGAAAGAAGCTTCATCAGATTTTGAACTTGTATTTGCAGATGGTTCGCAGGTGGAAGCGAAAACCGTAATCTATGCGGCGGGAGCCACACCGCGAAGAGCGAATATTCCGGGAGAACAGGAATATGCAGGAAAGGGTGTCTCTTACTGTGCAATCTGTGACGGATCATTTTACAGAGGTAAATCAGTCGCAGTTCTTGGTGGTGGAGATACAGCACTTGATGATGCTGTTTACCTGGCAGATGTGGCAGAGAAAGTATATGTGATCCACAGGAGAAAGGAATTCCGAGGAGCCGCTGTTACAGTGGCGAAACTGAGAGAGAAGGAAAACGTTATCTTCGTACTGGAGCATCAGGTAAAAGAGATCATCGGAGAGCAGAAAGTAACCGGAGTAGTTCTGGAAGATGCAGCTGTGATAGATGTGAACGGTGTATTTGTTGCTTACGGAGCAGTACCACAGACAGATCTTCTGAAAAAATTTGCAGTACTGGATGATTCAGGTTATGTCAGAGCAGGGGAGACAGGAGAAACCGCTCTGGAAGGGCTGTATGTGGCAGGAGATGCAAGAACAAAGAAACTGCGTCAGGTGGTAACTGCGGTTTCGGATGGTGCCAATGCAGCAACCGCAGTGGCAGAATATCTGAAATAGAAGAAACTGAGAGAGTATTACGATAATTCAACCGGCTGTAAGGATACCGGACAGTCGCAGATCTGGAAAAAATATTTGAAAAAACGCTCTAAAAACACAAAGGAGAGATAAAAATGGCACAGAAAGTAGATTATGCAGCCTTAAAAAAAGGCGGATATATGAGACAGAAACAGAAAGGTTACGGTTCCCTGAGACTGGCAGTGGTCGGTGGAAACCTGACTGCAGAGAATATTAAGACAGTAGCAGAAGTAGCAGAAAAATATGGCCGCGGATATGTACATATGACTTCCCGCCAGGGCATTGAGATTCCCTTTATTAAAGTGGAAGAATTGGCAGAGGTAAAAGAAGCACTGGCAAAAGGCGGTGTGGGAACCGGTGTGTGCGGACCACGTGTACGTACAGTTACAGCCTGTCAGGGTTCAGAGGTCTGTCCAAGCGGATGTATCGACACCTACACACTGGCAAAAGAGCTTGATGAGAGATATTTCGGACGGGAACTCCCGCATAAATTCAAATTTGGTGTTACAGGATGCCAGAATAACTGCCTGAAAGCAGAAGAAAACGATGTTGGAATCAAAGGCGGCATGAACATCGAATATAAGGAAGACGACTGTATTTCCTGTGGTGTGTGTGTGAAAGCCTGCAGACAGGATGCACTGAAGATGGTGGACGGCAAAATAGAACTGGATGCGCAGAAATGTAATCATTGTGGCCGCTGTGTAAAGAGCTGTCCGGTGGATGCATGGAAAGGAACTCCGGGATATATCGTATCTTTTGGAGGAACCTTCGGAAATAATATCTATAAAGGAGAAGAACTGCTTCCTCTGATCCCGGATAAAGAAACACTGTTTCGTGTGACAGATGCGGCAATTAATTTCTTTGAAAAAAATGCAAATCCAAGTGAACGTTTCCGCAAAACATTGCAGCGTGTGGGAGAAGAAGATTTCCGCAGTCAGCTGAAAGATGCGTATGAAGGACAGTGAAAGGAGAACATAATGGCTGAATTAGATTTTGAAGTAACCGATGAGGTTGATATTACCGATAAAGTATGCCCCCTGACATTCGTGAAGGCAAAAGTAGCAATCGAAGAACTGGAGGATGGAGAGATTCTGGCTGTTCGCATGAACGATGGCGAACCAGTGCAGAATGTTCCGCGCAGCATGAAAGAAGAAGGGCATAAAGTACTGAAATTAACCGATAATGAAGATGGTACTTACACCATGTATGTAAGAAAGGTGGAAGACTGATGGCAGTACGGGTAAGCAAGACGGATTTTGAAGAGAAAGTCCTGAAGGAAAAACTTCCGGTTCTGGTGGATTTTTATTCAGATTCCTGCGTGGCGTGTAAAAAGCTGGCACCGGTTCTCGGAAATGCGGAAGATGATTATGAGGATAAGATTAAAGTATATAAAGTAAATACGAACTTTGATGTGGAGCTGGCAGAGCAGTATGAAGTGCAGGCAAATCCGACGTTGATCCTTTTTAAAGACGGACAGGCGAAAGACCGGAAAACAGGAGCGTTGAAACAGGCAGAGTTAAACAGCTGGATTGAAGGATTACTCTAAAAAGAGAGCAGGCATAAAGGAGAAAAATATGTTTATCACAGTAGCAGGAGAGAAAAAAGAAGTAAAAGACGGACTGACACTTCCGGAACTGATCGCACAGGAAAATGTAGAGATGCCGGAATATGTAACCGTTTCTATTAATGAAGAATTTGTTGCATCAGAGGATAAAGAGTCTACCGTATTAAAAGAGGGAGACAATGTAGAATTTCTGTATTTCATGGGAGGTGGATGCTAAATGGCAATGACAGATGAACAGATCGAGCGTTATTCCCGTCACATCATCTTAAAAGAAGTGGGGGCAAAGGGACAGAAGAAGCTCCTGAAAGGAAAAGTACTGATCATCGGTGCAGGCGGTCTTGGTGCACCTGCGGCAATGTATCTGGCAGCAGCAGGTGTGGGAACAATCGGTATTGTGGATGCGGACGAGGTAGATCTTTCCAATCTGCAGAGACAGATCATCCACAGCACAGCAGATATCGGAAAAGCAAAGGTAAAATCAGCAAAGGAAACCATGAATGCCATGAATCCGGATGTGGAAGTAAAAACTTACCGGATGTTCGTAGACGCATCCAACATCCGCGAACTGATTCGAGAATATGATTTTATTATTGACGGAACTGATAATTTCCCGGCAAAATTTCTGATCAATGATGCATGTGTACTGGAGAAAAAACCATTTTCCCATGCAGGTATCATTCGTTTTAAAGGTCAGCTGATGACCTATGTACCCGGGGAAGGTCCATGTTACCGCTGCGTATTCAAAAATCCGCCGCCCAAGGATGCAGTTCCTACCTGTAAGCAGGCAGGGGTCATCGGAGCAATGGGAGGTGTCATCGGTTCCTTGCAGGCAATGGAAGCAATCAAGTATCTGATCGGTGTAGGCGATCTTCTGACAGGATATCTTCTGACTTTTGATGCGCTGACAATGGAATTCCATAAGGTTAAACTGCCGAAGGATACTCATGACTGTGCAGTATGCGGAGATCATCCGACAATCCTGGAACCGATCGACTACGAGCAGGAGGTCTGTGAGGAAACAGCAGGCCGATTTGCCACAAGAGATGAGCAGTAAATACAAGAAAAACCTGATGCAAAACAGGAGAAAAGTATGGCTATAATAAGAATGAGAGATCATCTCTATGATGAGATCGTTAATTATGCAAAAGAGCATCTTCCGGAGGAAGCCTGCGGGCTTTTGGCCGGAGTGGAAACCGGGGAGGGAAGGGAAATCCGAAAGGTATATTTTCTGGAGAATAAAGATCATGCAGAAGATCACTTCACCCTGGATCCCAGAGACCAGATAAATGCGATCAGGGATATGCGTGCCAATGGATTGAAACCGCTGGGAAACTGGCATTCCCATCCGTCTTCTCCATCCCGTCCGTCAGTGGAGGATATCCGTCTTGCTTTTGATTCAAAGGCAAGTTATCTGATCCTGTCACTGATGGCGGACTATCCGGTATTGAACAGCTTTCATATTGAAGGTGGGGAATGGACAAAAGAGGATCTGAGGATTTATTCAGAAGAATATTATTTTTAAATATTTACAGACAGGATAACAGAGGCAGAAATGTTTGAAGCAGGATTATTTGTGGAAACATTTCTGCCTCTGTTTATACTGTCAGCATATAAAAATTCCGTACATTGTAAAAGTATAGAGCAATCCTCGTAAATAATGCATCTTAATCCAGCCCATCAGAGTGTGAAATCCTGTGTCAGATATCTTTGCCTCAGCTCATCAGAGCATGAAATTTCCATAATAAAGTCGTGGCAAAATCATGTCAACTGCAGAATAAGGCTTGAAAGATTATGCAAAATAATGTAAACTCAAAGAGTTAAGATATGTAGACATTATGTATGCCTGTAACGTTTAAGTATAGTATATTCCCACAATGGCTGGACGGTTGCAGATAACAGATCGGTTACTATAATAATTTGAGCATCTCCGGTGCGGATATCCGGAGATGCTTTGCTTTGGAAATTGTGTGTGAGGGGTATAAAAAAGTATGAGAAAAGATTCTGACAATGCAAAACTGTTGGAACCGGGGGAATTACCGTCCAAAAGAAAAGTCCTGGTCGTAGAAGATAATGAATTAAACAGAGATATCCTCTCTTCTTTTCTGGAAGAGAAATTTGATGTTTTTCTCGCAGAAAACGGGGAAGAAGGATTGGAGCTTCTTTCCGAGCATTACAGAGAATTATCAGTAGTGCTGTTGGATATCTGTATGCCTGTGTGTGATGGATTTGAATTCCTTAGACGCAGAAACACAGATAAATTTCTGTCAACCATACCGGTTATCGTTATGACCGGAAGTAATTCAAAAGATGCAGAACTTCAATGCCTGGATCTTGGTGCAGTTGATTTTATTCCGAAGCCCTATAACTTTAAACTTGTAATGGGCAGGATCAACAGTGTGATCAAGCTGAGGGAGTCTGTAATGGCATTGACTGCAGTAGAACATGATGAGCTTACCGGAGTTTATACCAGACAGGCGTTTTTCTATCATGCAAAATCTTTTCTGAAAACCAGACCGGGGGATAGATTTCATCTTGTAATTGCTGATATCAGAGATTTCAAACTGATTAACAGCAGTTACGGGGAGAAAGTAGGGGATGAAATCCTCTGCTATCTGGCAGGAGCTTATACAAAGATGCTGAAGACAGGTCTGGTATCCAGATATGGGAGTGACCAGTTCGTATGTATGACATGTGATGACTGTGATCTGTCTTTGGAAACAGTGACAAAGATAGAAGAAGAAATCGCAGAGCATGCACCTGTTCCCAATCTTATGGTCAAATATGGAGTTTATCAGGATATTGATAAATCTTTACCTGTTTCTGTAATCTGTGACAGAGGATTTATGGCGATCAGAAGTATTCGCGATAACTATGAGTGTAACATTGCCTATTATACAGAGAAAATGAAACAGAAGCAGATGCAGGACCGTTTGCTGGAGAACAGATTTGAATCTGCGATTAAAAATAAAGAATTTATGGCATATTTCCAGCCGAAATATGATGTAAAAACAGAGAGGATCACAGGAGCGGAATCACTGGTGCGATGGATCAACCCGGATGGTTCCATGGTAATGCCCGGAGATTTCATCCCGCTATATGAAAAGGACGGACTGATCGTGAAGCTGGATGAATACATATTCCGGTATGTCTGCGAATTTCAGCGTGAACTGATGGAGAAGGGGCAGGAGCTGATTCCGATTTCTGTAAATCTGTCGCGTACAAGCATCCATCATTCCGATATTGTTGAATGTTATATGAAGATTGTAGAGGAGAATGGGATCCCGTTTTCCTGTGTGCCTGTTGAACTGACGGAAACAGCTACTCTGAATAATGTTATGATCAGAGATTTTACAGAGAAACTGGTAAATGCAGGATTTGCACTGCACATGGATGATTTTGGTTCAGGATATTCTTCACTGATCACATTGAGTGAATTACCGTTTAATACACTGAAGATTGATAAGAGTCTGATTGACTGTATTCACCAGCAGAAGGGAAGAATGGTCGTGCAGCAGGTGATCATCCTGGCACATGGACTTGGTATGAAGGTGGTTGCAGAAGGTGTGGAGACTGCAGATCAGGTTGAACTTCTGAAGGAGATGGAATGTGACAATATTCAAGGATTCTATTATTCCAGACCATTGCCGAAAGCAGAGTTTGTTAAGAAGTCAGAAGAGAATTAGAAAAGAAAACAGAAAAATCATCATAAGGAACTTCCTGATAATATTTATCGGAGTTCTGTATGATGATTTTGTTATGTTATAGGAAATTACTCCGTAATGTTCCTATAACATAACAAAGCCCTTCGGGCAGGATTCTTTCTTGTAGCACTCCTCCTGAATGTATTATTGAAGAGGAGTGCTATAGTTTGAAACCGCTTTTTGCGGTTGGATCTTGGCTTGTGTATTTTTTGCTTTCTGATGAAATCAGATGTTTAACAGGTCACTGTATACTTTCAGTGCTCCGTCAGTGTCATGTGCAAGAACACGTTTTGCAAGGACTTTACCAAGCTGAACACCTTCCTGGTCGAAGCTGTTTAAGTTCCATACGAATCCCTGGAACATGATCTTGTTCTCGAAGTGAGCAAGTAATGCACCCAGAGATGCAGGTGTAAGTTCTTCACCTGTGATGATGCTGGAAGGACGTCCGCCCTTGAAGTTCTTGTTCAGGTTCTCATCTTTTTTACCGCATGCAAATGCTACGATCTGAGCAGCAACGTTTGCACAGAGTTTCTGCTGGCTTGTGCTGTTCTCGATATCTACGTCTACACCAAGCTGGCTCTTCTTAAAGCCGATGAACTGAAGCGGAACGATGTCAGTTCCCTGATGTAATAACTGATAGAAGGAATGCTGTCCGTTTGTACCTGGTTCACCGAAGATAACAGGTCCTGTTACATAGTCTACAGGTTCACCGAAACGGTTTACGGATTTACCATTGGATTCCATATCACACTGCTGTAAGTGTGCAGGGAAACGGCTTAATGCCTGAGAGTATGGGAGAACTGCTGTAGCAGGATATCCCTGTACGTTTCTCTCATAAACACCGATCAGTGCATCCAACATATCCGGGTTCTCAAGGATATTTTTATTTGTAGCAAGCTTGTCCTCGGCAGCAGCTCCATCGAGGATCTGTGCAAATACTTCAGGACCGAAAGCAAGAGAAAGGATCGCACCGCCTACACCGGAAACGGAAGAGTAACGTCCGCCAATATAGTCATCCATGAAGATTGCTGTCAGATAATCCTCGCTCTTAGCCAGAGGAGATGTCTCACTTGTTACAGCAAGCATATGTTTGGATGGATTTAATCCTGCTTTTACCAGAGCGTTCTTGACGAATGCTTCGTTTGTCAGAGTTTCAAGAGTTGTACCGGATTTGGATACAACGATGAACAGAGAATGAGCAAGGTCTACTGAAGCAAGGACAGCAGCTGCATCATCAGGATCTACGTTGCTGATGAATTTTGCTTCCATTTTAAATGTGTTGTTTGCTTTTGCCCAGTTCTCAAGAGCGATATATAATGCACGAGGACCTAAGTCACTTCCGCCGATACCAATCTGTACGACTGTTGTGAACTTCTCGCCGTTTTCATTAGTGATCTCACCTGTGTGAACTTTATTTGCGAAGTCAGCGGCTTTCTTCTGCTGTGCTACGTAGAATTCACGTTTGTCAACACCGTCTACAACTACAGCGTCACCGAGCTGAGTTCGTGCAAGGTGATGAAGAACCATACGTTTCTCTCCTGTATTGATCACAGCGCCGTTGTATAATTCCTGAAATTTGTCGATAAGCTGGGCTTCGTCTGCCAGATCTGCAAGTGCGTTCAGGACTGTTTCGTCAACCTGTTTTGCGGCATAGTTATAAGCCAGGCCGGCTGCCATTGGTGCGCTGTACTTCTTTACACGTTCAGCACCATTTTCGCCTGTCATGGCCTCTGCGATATTTACATGACCCTTCAGACCGGCAAGCTTACTGTAGGAAGCAAGAGTGTCCAGATTTTTCCATGTTGCCATAATAATATTCCTCCTTTAAATGACTGTAGCTGTATGGCTGCAGTTGCTAATATTGATTATACTGAATAAATGTTTTAATTTCAATGCAAGGATGCAGGGATTTTAAATATATTTTCCAGTTTACCGGAATGTTATTTCTGAAAAATTTAGATTTTTTATAAATATTTAACAAATTAAAGCGTAAGCATTTTCCAGTAGTATTAGCTTGAAATGGTATGAGAAAGTATGGTATAATTTCCTTTATATCTGCACAGCTAGAATACATACGAATAATAGCAGAAAAACAGTTACTGTTCCAATGTTGCTGAGAACAGTAACGAAAATATCTCCACAAAGCGAAAAGCAATATATAAGGAAGAAAGGAAAAACATATGGCTAACGCTAAATACTTCTTAAAGAGATTTGCAATGGCATTGCTTACGATCTTTCTGGTAGCATGCCTTACATTTCTTCTGATGAACGCTGTGCCTGGAAGCCCGTGGCTCAGCGAGAAAACGCCATCTGCCGCAACCCTGGCAGCGCTGAATGCAAAATATGGCCTGGATAAGCCTGTTCATGTTCAGCTTTTCATGTATCTTAAAAATATTCTGCATGGTGACTTTGGCGTGTCCCTGAAGATGCAGAAAAACCGCGCAGTTCTGGATATCATCGTTGAGATGTTCCCGGTATCTGCCAAAGTAGGTGCCCTCGCTCTGTTATGGGCGATCATCGTAGGTGTACCACTTGGATGTCTCGCAGCATTTAAGAGAGGTAAGCTCACAGACAGTATCCTCAGAGTTATCTGCACTCTGGGTATCTCCATGCCGAGTTTCGTAGTTGCATCTGTTCTTCTTGTAACACTCACAGGTGACGGAGCACTGAATCTGTTCCCGTCCATTTTTGATGCGTCACAGGGGATCAGAGCCTACATACTTCCGTGCTTTGCATTGGGATTTTACCCGATGTGCTATACTGCACGTCAGACCCGTTCTGCTATGCTGGATTCCTTAAGCCAGGAATATATCAAGACAGCCAGGGCAAAAGGTCTTAAGAATAAGAAGATCATCTTCAAACATGCATTAAGAAATGCCCTGATCCCGGTTATTACTTACCTGGGACCGCAGGTTGCTTTTACTTTATGCGGTGGTTTCGTAGTAGAGAGTGTATTCTCTATCCCGGGACTGGGACGTTATTTCGTACAGTCTATTCAGAACCGTGACTATCCGGTTATCATGGGAACTACTATTTTCCTTGCAACATTTATTATTCTGATGAATCTGGTCGTAGACCTCCTCTATAAGGTAGCTGACCCGAGAATCAGCCTGACAAAGGGAGGAGACTGATCATGGCAGAGAATAAGAAGATCAAGAAATGTCCGGTAAGTCTTCAGCCGGATATTGAGAACCTTCTTCAGGACTTGACACCGGATGATTTTGCTTCGGCTTCCAGTCAGGAGAAAGAAGATTTCATCCAGGACCGCCAGAGTGTATCTTACTGGAAAGATGCCTGGAGAAGATTAAAGAAGAATGTTGTGGCGATGGTCGCACTTGGAGTTATTATATTCCTGTTTCTGTTTGCGTTCGTCGGACCACTTCTGATCCCATATGGATATGATGAATTTAACGATGGCGCTGAGAACCTGTTTCCATATCATTACACACTGGAAGACCAGCAGCGTGTAGATGAAGAGATTGCATCCAGAACTCAGAGTGAGGTTGTTGATGTTGATTCAATGATCGAGCAGGCTAAGGCAGAGGCGGAAGCCAAAGGTGAGAAGTTTACAAAAAAAGATGAAGCAATCCTTCGCGCAAAAGCAAAAACAGCAGCAAAGAATGATACAGCGAGTGAGTCTGAAGAGAGCACAGACCCAGATACAGTCCGCAAGGAACTGGGAATTAAGAAACATATCTTCGGATATTCAAAGAAAGAACTTGAGCGTAAAGCAGCCGGCGAGAAAGTTTTCCCACATGTCTTTGGAACAGATATGTACGGACGTGATATTCTTGTCCGTGTTATGTATGGTGCACGAGTTTCTATGTCAGTTGGTGTATTTGCCGCACTTCTCGTACTGATCATTGGTGCTTTATATGGTGCGATCTCCGGTTACTGTGGCGGTAAGGTCGATGCAGTGATGCAGCGTATCGTAGAGCTGATCTATGCAGTTCCTGAAATGCTGGTCGTACTTCTGATCGCAACTGCACTGAAACCAATCCTGACAGAATATATCAACTCCCCGGGCGGCGGTCCGCTGAAGTCCTTTGCCAATGTACTTGGTCCGAACCTTATCTCCATGTTCATTGCCTTCGGTCTTCTGTACTGGGTAACTATGAGCCGTATCATCCGTGGACAGGTACTTCAGCTGAAACAGCAGGAATATGTAACAGCAGCCAGAGCACTCGGTGCTTCAGGCGGACGTATCATCCGTCGTCATCTGCTTCCGAACTGTATCGGACAGATCGTTGTAACAACCTGCCTGCAGATCCCGTCTGCGATCTTCCTGGAGTCATTCCTTTCCTATCTTGGTGTTGGTGTATCTGCACCGCTTCCAAGCCTTGGATCTATGGCAACAGACGCATTAAGCGGTATGTATACATACACTTACAGACTGATCGTTCCGTCTGTAGTCCTCAGTGTAATGATTCTTGCATTTAACCTGTTCGGTGATGGTCTGCGCGATGCACTTGACCCGAAACTTAAGAATAGGTAATTGCGAAACTCGCGGTGCTCGTTCGTAACCTTGAACCAAAACAAGGAA